>Ga0208669_1000811_pt1 | contig 12122 bp, 5 predicted proteins | sample 21_taG_FD_184095 | JGI IMG/M metagenome (GOLD analysis project Ga0208669, IMG submission 184095) | Marine viral communities from the Subarctic Pacific Ocean - 21_ETSP_OMZ_AT15319 metaG (SPAdes) (version 2) | ecosystem: Environmental > Aquatic > Marine > Oceanic | place: Pacific Ocean | collected...
CAGTAATAGTTACTTTTAGTAGTTTTGGAGAAGTACTTGAACTTGCTGAACTTGCGTCTACAGTAGCGCTTGAAGCAGTCAAACTTGTTGCTCCAGTAGTAAATGTTACATCTGATTGTGAACTACCGTCTGCTTCTGTGATTGAAAATGTTGGAGTTCCTGATAAATTTTGTAAAGTTGCTGATACAGTAACATCTTGGTTTGCTCCTGAAGGATCTAAGTTTCCACTAGAGTCAAAGAAAAAGTTTATTGCACCATGACTAACTTGTATATCTGGAGATAGTATTTTTGATACTCCAGTTACTCCTCCTGTAGCGCTTGTGGGGTGATAAGCTGAAGTTAAGTTTTTTGTTTTTCTTCCTTGTGCAGTTAATCTTCGTATTCTTACCCAGTAAAATTTAGTTCCTGCTCCTGCAGTTGTATATGTAAAAGTTGTTACATTACCAAGTTCAACATGAAGTAATGTTGCATTTGCTCTGTTATTATCGTTTGATACCCATATTTCTACATCATCACTTTCGTCAACAAAGTCTGTTGGATTTGTCCAACTAAGTATTACACTTCCTGGTTTGGTTGTAGTTGCGGATAGTCCTGTTGGAGAACTTGGAGTTGCTAAAGGAGCTGCTTGTGTAGAGGCTTCCTGTCTTAGCTCATTTGCTCTTGAAGCACGAATAGTATACATACTATCATCATACTCTGTTGCTTTTATACTAACAGAACAATCAGGATTAAAATTTAAGTTATTGATTCTAAATAATTTACTAGAAAACCCAAATGGCTCGTAGCTTAATGCAATAACTTGACCAGCTTTTAGCAATAATCCTTTTGGTCCAACTTTAAAACTTATTTCTCTACTAAATCGTGAAGCGATTAATTCTTTTTGTGTACCAAGTCTAGCATTATAGTAATTTGTTATACCTGTATAATTAAAATTTCCTGTTTTTACAACTTTTCTATCTGCTTCTAAGAAATTTTTATCAAAGAAAGATACACTTCGTGATGACCAATTATTTTGAGGATCTGTAATACTTGCTTTAATTGTATTTTTCCCCTTTCGTCCAGAATTATCTGTTAGACTTATACTTCCAATTATATCAGTATTATCAATATATTCAGGATTTACATTCCAGTCATAAGTCTGTGAATTAAATGTAGTGCTTGAGGTTGGTGCAGTTGCTTGAGTTTCTATGTCTAATACATATTTGCCTGACTCATATGATAATATTCCATTCATATGTGATAAGAATACATTCATATTTTCAAAAATTGATTTTGAAGTATCTATAATAAAGTTTGTTTGATGTCGAGTTACAAAACATTGTTTGTGGTGTTCCCACCCCATGTATCTCCAATATTTTACGAAGTCTGAATCATATATTGAGTAATCTGGTATAATTGCTTTATTTCCGATCATATCAATAGTAATAGCACTTGGACCACTGCCCGATTCTTTTGTAAGATCAAAAGTTCCTGCACTTATATAAGTAACTCCACCTACTGTTCCACTTTTATGAGTAGGTTTAGAAGTTAGATATCCTGCTCCTGATTTTTGATATAAATTTTCTTCTGTAACTATGTATTCATCATCAGCATACGCTATATGCTTTCCATATAGTCTTACAAATTTACCAGATAACTGATCAAAAGTTACTTTATTTGCAGAAGTACTAGAAACTTTCGCAGACCCTAAATGATTACCGCTTCCATCGGCGATTTTATAGTAGTCTCCTACTGTTATTCCTGCCGTTCTTGTTCCTAGTGTAAGGGTACCTCTAACTTCGCAAAGTTTTGCTGAAGAAATAAAAGAAGCTAAATCGATATCATTATTTACATCAAGATTTTTACCATATCTAATATCTTTCATATAGTCAAGTAATTGTAAAGCTGTATTTGTTACTGCGCGAGTATCTCCTTGAGTACCTGAAATATCAAACTTTATAATTCCTCCGTCATACTCTGCTTCTCTTAGAGTTCTAAAAGGAGATTCTATTTCAATTCGTTTTTCACTTGCTACATAGCTAGTAATTTTTCTGCTTTCTCCGCTATGATTTAATGTAATTGTTGCTCCAGTAAAGTCAGCGTTATTATTAAAACCATCAAAAGGTTGTCCTGATCCACCCATATAGAAATTTCTACTTTTGTATACATCTATATTAAGTACATTTGAAATACTTCCGATTGCAACATTTCCATGATTTGCTGAGTTATATTTTACATTTTTAAGAGTAAGAACATCTCCACTCCAGGTGCCTACTGCATGATTATCTTGTAAATGTGATAAAGTTGAACAATCATTTACTAAAAAGCTGTATAAAGCTTTTCCTGGTTGACTTGCAAGTTCATCTGTATACCCTGCTTTTAATAAAGTTGCATCAGTATTTGAGAAAGTAAACTGTATTTCATTACTTCCATTTACACCTACTGCTGTAGGAGATTTTGCATATAAAGCAAAGCTTTTATTTGTAATATTTCTATGATTAAAAGTTCTCATGTGCCAATATTGAGCGGCACCTGTTTTCTTTAATCGTAAATATGTTTTTGTAGGTAATCCATTAACTGCATCTAAATCTGGAGTTTGATCTAGTAAAAATCTATAGTGAGATGTTCCATCATTGTTTGTTATTAAGTACTTGTGTAATATTCTGAAGCTTGTATCTGAAGAAGTTCCTTCTACATTTGTTGTAGCCCAAGAACTTCCATCTGTACTTCTTTCTACAGTGACTGTGTCTCCCTCTTTAAAGTTTGTATGTGCATCACTTGCACCTATAACTGTATCTGGTACATAAGAGTTATCAAAGTTATAACATTCTATTGTTCTTCCTCTTACTACGTATTCTAGTTCAGGTATTTCTGTTGAATCTGCTGAGATTACAAAAGCATTTACCATATATGCAGTATCTAATAATCTGTGATCTGGACTCCAATAAGGAACATCTGATTCATAATAATCATTTTGTCTTTTAAATCCTGTTCCTTGTGCTTGAGTTACAAGCATATTTGATGCTAACTGAGAGTTTGAGCCTTTGTAAAAAGTAAAGGACATATTGTGTGGATGAGATATACTTCCATGCTCTGAGTGTTGTAACCCGCCTGCATCTGCACTTTGAGCAGTTATACTAGGAACAGAGGTCTGTGATACGTTTGCAAACCAGTAAGAAGCTTGTCTTTGTAAGTTTCTATAAATATTTCTTATTTCGTTTGGGTCTGCTCCGTCTTCTACAGCTTCTAAATACATTTGACTTAAAGGAGAAGTTGCTACATAATTTGTTAAAGCACTCGCTACTGCAGTATCTGTTGCTCCTCCTAAAGTGTCTCCTTTGTCTGCTCTTCCATAACATTGTAGAGCAGCTTCATCTCTTTTTAAAGTTCCATCTGGATTAGTACTAGTACTTGTTGCTCCTCGTACATCTGCATCATTTGCATCTGTACATATTAAAGGAACTCCATCAATATATAAATTGTATAAACTATGTATTTCTCCCTCACATATTGCATCTGCAACATACACTATTTTTGAATTACTTGCATCTGTATCAGCAAATACTGGTATACCAGGAAGTCTTTGCACTCCATATACAATAGGTAAATATTTTCCTTGTAATCCTATATTTAGATCAACTTCATTGTCTATCTCTTTTTGAATTTCTTTTGCAGTCGTTTTTGTTTGCCCAAGCAACCCAGCAAGACCTCCTCGTTTTTTTGTTTTATAAACGATTTCAGTTTCGTAAGTTTTATAGTTTGCTATTGCACTAAGTGTTGTTTCTGAGTGCATAAATCCTAAATCATCTGCATACTCAGGTTTAATAGTCAATTCAGAATCTGATTCTCCTTTTAAGTTTAAAGCTCTATGTGTATCATCTGTTGTTAGTCGTCCTCCGACTTGAGACCAATCTCCCCAGTGACTTGTAAGATTCCATTTTACATTACTTTTAGTTGGCCCTTCATCTATAGAACATCCTGCAATAATTCCTTTGAATATAAGAATACTAGAGTTTCCTACTATGTCTCCTGTTTCAGGATCTATGAATACTTTATGAACGAATACTTCTCGGTTGAGAAAAGAGGGGTTGGCTAAAGAGCTGGTTTCTTTTTCATTTAGAACAGCTTTGAGTTCATCAGACTCTAAAGAAATAGTTACTCCGACTCCTGAATCAGTTGGGTATGTTGTGTCGTCGTCTGCGTCTGATCCTGTAGTAGCAAAAGTCATTTTACGATTATCACTAGCAAATCCAGTAATAATATACGTTACAGAAGTTACTCCTGTAGAAAATGTGCCACTATTTTTTGTTATTTTTACTTTGTCTCCTTCACGAAAACCAAAGTCTACTAAGTCTGTAGCGTCTGCATCATCATGAAAAGTAGTTGCTACTGTAAATGCAGCACTGCCAAAGTCTCCTGTTATAGATAGTGAAGTTCCAAGATGATCTCCTGAAAGTGTAAGAGCCATGTTTGTTGCTCTAGGTGAGGTTGTTTCTGAGTACGAACCAATAGATTTTACTCTGTTTGCTCTGTATATTTGAGACCCATTTGATTGATCTTCATGATCTGTGCTCTGATCGTTAAAACTTATATCACGACTTGCATCAGTAAAGTAAGCATACCTATTGGCATTAGTACGAAATGTAGACATTTGTTTTACGCCATTTGCATCTGTTTCAATAGGAAATGGACGCTCAAACTTTATAAGATGAGCATATTCAAATTCAGAATTACTTACTAAAACTTCTTCAATAGAAGTATTTATACTACGTTTAGTCATTAGACTTGCGCCTCCTCTAAGTTAAGGCTAAATTCATATAAGTTATTTGTTCCAAGTTTATATTCTTGAACATCTGATTTTTGTACTACACGGAACATAGGGTTCCCATAGTCGATTGTTGAGTTATCTGTTACATCTTTTTCAACTGGTGGTACAACATATAGTCTTCTCTCATCTGTAGAATTTAAAGCACTATCTGAAGCTAATTTGTCCGTTGAAGTTGCGACTCTTACCACTTTATAAATTTTATTATGATTTGAATTTCCAGAATCTGAGAAATTGAACATATCCCCAGGACGTAATCCACCAGTGAGACTATCCATTCCATCTACTAAAAAATTTGAATCGCCACTAGTTATACTTCCTTGAACTGAAATTGTTCCACTTGTTGTAGTTCTGGTTGTAATATGTTGTGGTAAAACAACAAAAAATGGTTTAAGTCGTCCTCTTTTTTCAAGCAAAAAATTGTAAATTGGTTCAAACTCATCGCGAGTCATAGGGTTATATGTAATACCTATACTCCAGTGATGACCAACTATTGCTCTTGTAGTTACACGACCGCTATTTGTTCTTGAAAATGATACAGGTTGATTTGCAGTAAATTTAACTGAAGCAAAACCTGGACCTTCTACATAATTTGATGCGTGCCCGTCTCCTGCCTCATTTATTCCCCAGTTTGGATCGGGTAGTCTATTATTAAAGCTAGTAAAAGTTGCCATTAGCCTCCGCCTCCATAAACTGTAGGATCAACTGTTTCTAAGAAACCTTCTCCATTATCGTTTGCTGCTTGTCTGATCATTGCTATAATGTTTCCTTGTTGTTCGTTGAGCATATTCTGTACGCTTGCTCCGTCTACTGCGCTAATATTAAAATTAATGTTTTGTGCTTGTCCGCCTAAAGCAAAGTTTGGTGTTATGTCTACTGGGCTTGTGGGAGTTATTACTTCTGGACCTCTTTCTCCAACTACTATTGATTCTCCACCGTTTGCGTAGCCTTTTCTTCCCATTGCTCCACCAGGTCTAAAGTTATTTGCATTAGATCCTACTCCTCTTTCTCCTCGTAAGTATGCAAGTTCTCCTCCTGAAGCATTTCCTGCAACATCCACTGCATTTCCTCTTTTTCCGATTGATAATGCAGTACTTGCTGCTGCTTCTATATTTTGTGCTCCGCCTTGGTATTGAGTCTTTGAAATAATAGCTAACTGAGCCGCACCAAGTGCTCCAATCATTGCTGCTAGTGCTGTTGCGGTGAATCCATCAAAGTCAGTGTACGCTTTCATCATACCTGAAGCTGTATTCATAACAGTTTGAGCCATTTGTAATTTTTTGTTTGTATTAAATGCTTTTCTTGCTATTGAGTCTTTCTTTTTCTCCATAGCTGTTATTTTTGCTACAGATGCTGCTGATTTTCCATCTCTTTTCTTTTCAGCTTCAATTTGTTTATCTATCTCTGCAATTTGTGCTTTTGAATTTGCTGCTACAATTGAAGATACTGCTCCTATTGCTTGGCCTACTGCTGCAAGTTTCACGGAAGTATCTTCTCCTTTAGTTCCAATTACTCCAATAGAGTCTGCAATTAGTAGTGCCCCACTAGCCATTGCATTCACAGCTTCTCCTTCTGGTCCAAGTTTTGCTAAATCCTCTGTTAGTGGTTTTATAATTCCTTGTAGTGCTTTTACTTTTTCAGCTGTTGTACTGTCTTTATCTAAGTTACCAAACTCTGAAACTGTACCCATTCTGTCTAAGAGTGTTCCTGATTGTCCTGCGTTTGCTTTTGATGCTTTAAGCTCAGCTTCTGCTTTTGCTTTTGCTATTTTTTCATTTGCTTTAACTGTAGCGTCTTTGTATACTGCAATGTTTCCTATTTGTTCTAGCAGTCTGGTTTTTTCTGTTTCGCTTAAACTTGCATCCATTTCTATTTTTTTCGCCATTAGTTTAAATTCTAAATCAATGATTTCTAGTTTTAAAACTGCTTCATCTGCAGCTGCATCTATTTTGTCTTTTGCTATTTTTTTCTGTAGTTCGGCTTCATCTTGCGCACCCATTTTGAAGTCGCCCGTTTTAGCAGCATTAAGAGTTTTTAACCTAAGTTTGTCCGCTTCTATTCTAGCACTTAGAGCTGCTTTTCCGCTAGAGATTAGTGCATTATTTTGTTTTATGGCATTACTTGTAAAGCGTACTAAATTTGCGACTTCTCTCCATTTATCTCCAAAATCATCTAATGCATTTCCAGGTTTATCATCATTTAATGAGGCCAAAATACTATCCAAAGTTATTCCATATTGATTTAAAGTTCCTAATTCAGCAGTAGTAAAAATTCCTGACAATACATCTATGCTATCTATATCTCCTAACTCTTTTGTTATACTTCTTATTTTTATTCCAATGTTATCAAAAGAATCAGCTACTTTATCATATTGATTTTTATTTGCAAGTCCTGAATTGATTTTTGTAATTTGTTTTGAAACTTCAGCTAGATCTGTTCCTAGAGATTGTACATTTGCGTTTACAGAGCCTGTTCTCATATTTAAAGTTTTTACTGCAAATTCATATTCTTTAATAAACTTTGAAAAAGTCATTCCTTTTTCTGCTCTTTTTGCAATAATAAATCCTTGTAATCCTCCGTCTCCAAAAACATCTTTATATTGTTTTGCAAAAATAGAACTTTTTGCTGCTAATTTATCGTAAGTAGCCGCTGCTTCGTTAGCTATTGTTTCTGTGAAATTCTCAAATTTAATGTCGTCTTCTGTAGGTAATGCACTAAATAGATTTCTAAATGCCATTGTTAATAACTGAATACCTGGTATCACTTTTATTACCTCAACTGCTCCTTTAAATAACTTACCGAACCCTTCTGCTGCTGCACTACCTACAGCTCCTAAGACTTTTCCAACTTGTTGCATTAATATATTAAACTTTGAAAATTCTTCCTTATCCATTTCTTTTGCTAGTTCTATAGTTGCGGCTCCTAGCTCGTCTGATACACCTGCGGTTAGTTTTATAGTATTTGCTAATTTCATTCCTCTTAATTGTGATTCATTTACTGCTATATTTACACGCTTAAGAGAGTTTTCTAAATTGTCATTTGTTTTGTCTAATTGTTCTACTTTATCACTATAAGTTTCAAGTACTGTATTTAATGTGTCTTGTGCTTCTCTATACTCTTTTGTTTTGCCTGTACTTTTCATCAAAAAACCTACTAGCATACTTCCAAGAAATATAATTTGTCCAATAAGAGGGATTGAATTTAATAAAGCTGCTCCAAAAAGTCTTGCTGCTCCACCCGCAGATTTAAATGCAAACCCTACAGCTTTACTCCACTTGGTAAATCCTGCTTTTTTAGTAAAGTTTCCTGCTCTTCTTTCAGTGACTAAAAGTTTCTTTCTATATCTGTCTAGTCCTTTTCCTGCTTCTTTGAATCCTTCTATGCCCCCTACAGATCCAACTATCATTGTGCTCTGTCCTAAACTACGGCTTGAAGATGCTTTTCCTGATTCTACTAAAGCTCCTCTGCTGAGTCCCGCTCTTTTTCCTTCTGCTGCAGATAGTCTTTCAATTTCGGTTCGTAACTGTCTTACATCGGCAAGTTCTTTTTCTTTTTGTTCAATATTTTTTACTGCTCCAGCATCTAAGTTTTTTTGTCTTGTATTTTCTGCTTTTGTTAAAGCTAAAATTGCTTTTCTATATTCTTCTGCGGAGACTTTTTCGTTTTTAAGTAGTTTTTCTCTTACATTTTGAACACCTTTTCCTCCACCTTTTTGACCCATAACAGACTTTCTAGCAGCCTCTACTCTTCTAATTGCTGCTTTTTCTTCTATTATTGCTGCTTGTTTGGACATACTTGCAGCTTCCATTTGTCTTTGTCCGAGTTCTGTTAAGACAGGAAACATAGTACTCACAATAGTACTTGCAAAAAGTACAAGTACTCCAAGTAACATTCCAGAATTACTTGCAAGCATACTAACAAGAGGAGTTACGAAGGTATTTAACATTGCAATTCCTTCTCGTGTTAAATCTGAAAAAGATGCGGCTAATTGGTCATATGCGTTTGGTTTTACAGCTTCTGTTAGTGCTCCATACTTTAATGTTCCTTGGTCTATTGTTGCATTAAGAAAAGCTTGTCTTCTTTCAAAATCTGTTAAATCTGTTCCTGCTTTTCCTAGTCTAGAAGCGTAAGATTCTACTGCAGAGTCTAATCGTACAAGAATACCTAATTCATCTAAAATTTCAGGTTCGAGTTTTGCTACCCCTCGGAATAGCCTGTCTACAGAATCTCCTAAATTTCTACCAAGAGCAATAGAAGCATTTCTTGCTACTTCTGCTAATTCTGACATTTGAGAAGTACTAAATCCTGAAGTAATTGCAATTGAACTTGCACGAAGTGAATCTTCTAAAGATAAGGCATTATCAGTAATTTTTCTAAGATTTCCTGCAATGACTTCTGAAGTTCTTCCAGATGCATTTGCTAAAAATCCGAAACCTTGAATAAGAGTGTCTACCTGAGCTGCTTGTCTGAGAGCATTGAAAGCAGCAGTTGCTGCAAAAACGTTAGCAGCTAATGTAGCATACGCGCCAACAAGCCCGCTAGACCCACTGCCGATTGTTTGTGAAAGTTTAGAAAAGTTTTTTGTGCCGTTTGCTGTTTGGATTAAACCTTGTTTTTGGCGACCATAATTATCATCTTGCTGTTTTGTCAAGTTTTTCGTGGACTTCGATGTTTTATCTATATTTTGTTGTAATTGTTTTTGTTGTGTCTGAACAACTTCAAACCCTTTCGAGGTTGCAACTACTTCAAATACTACTTTATTCGCCATTTATTTTCTTTTCATTCGGTCATACTCAGCTTTTAATCGTTTCTGAGATGCTTCGATTGCTCTACTGTCTAACCACAGTAATGTGTCAAATACAAAATCTTTTTGATGTTCTTCAATTCCATAATTTTCTAATAAAAATTTGAAATTAGTATAATCTTTTCCTATAAATCCTACGTCGGGGAATATTCTATCCCCCATACTATGATAGATGTTCACGCAAGTTACTACTAACTCTGGAAAATCCTCCCAATCAGGAGGACATTTATCCCAGTCAGGCTCTTCGTTCATTTGATCCATCATTTCAAGATATTGGTCTTTTGTCATGCCAATATCTTGATTATCTAAAAATACCTTAAGCTTCTTTCTTAGTTTTTCCTTGTTCTTCGCTGCGAAAATTCTCTAAATCAAAGACTACCTCATTGAGCCAGTTATCAAATTCTGTTGAATTTTCTACTAATACTTGGGCGTTTGCCTCTGTAAATTCCATCTGTGCAGAAGGATCTTGGTCTTTTAGATCAACAAGTAGTAAGTCTTGTAAAAACTCTAATTTTAAGCCTTTCCAGTTTTTAACTGTTGCTCTTGTAAATTCAATAACAAATTTTTCATCATTGAGTTCGTCTTCAAATTGACGAGTTTTACGATTAAATTTGTTAATTGTACATTTTTTACGTAAGTTTGTTAATTCTTTTCTTGATAGATTTGCAAGTTCTACTTCAAATCCATTTAGTCCTGGGAATTCTACCCAAGTGGTTTTACTATCTACTAGTAATGATTTTAATTCCATGTTGTTATATTCTCCTAATATGTTATAACGGTTGATAAGTTTGCAGGATTGCCTATCAAACGATAGTCAAAGGCCTGCGTAAATACGTCTGTAATATCGGTTCTTTTAGTAAACATACAGTTTGCTAAATTTGCATCTAAAAAGGTGCTACCGTTTACCACTGTCTTAACACGGACTGTTGTGTCAGTATTAAAACTCTGCACTGTACTTGAGTTATTACTAGTAACATATTGAACTATGTTCCCAGAAACGACTCTTCTTCCGAGAGTAAATCCAGAAGGGTACACTGCGTTTGAAGCATTTGTAACTGAAAGACTGCTATGTAATGTTTCATAAGGTGTCCAGTCTATTTCATTTTGAACACTTAATGTAGCAGATATAATGTTTGAAACATCTGATCCGCCAACTTCCACATCAATAAGCGATAAGGTGGGAGTTCTTGTCGAACTAGCACTCACCAGTGAACCTGGGAGTGAATAAGAAGCATTTCCTACTCTTTCTAACTTTTGTGCCTGTCCTGAAACAGTTAAAGTTAATGCTGAACCTTTTGCTAAATTGAAATCTCCATTTGTTATTACACATTCATTCAATTTAAAAGTGCTTTCACTAGATACTATATAAAGGTCAAAACTATTAATTCTTGTTTGTCCTTCTGTTGTATCATAGTCTGTTAAAAGACTTTTTACTATTGTTTCATCTTTTTCTGTTGTTAATGAAACAGTAAAACTAAAGTCCGCAGGATTAGCTTTTGTTATGCTTGTTCCCTGAAACATCTTTGTTTGATCGTGCAAAGTCTTTACTTCGTATGCATCTTCCGCAAATGTTTGTGAGAACGATACGTCAGGAGTCGTTTTTAATAAGTAACGACTCCCTCCGTATACGAGGTGTACATTACTTTCTTTAAGAAAGTTGTACGCTGTCATTGTTATACGCCTAAACTATGATTAGTTGCGTATTGTGAATCTGAGTGAGTTGTTGAACCCTTATATTTCACAGTCATTTCATTACCTACTAATAAGGTTTCTCCATGAGCTGCAAACTCTACAGTTGTAGAAATCAAATCCGCAGTTTCAATTGTTGGCACAGTTAAATGTGCTCTTGGTATATCAAACTCTACTACTGGAGTAGCTGAAGATGCTCCACCCATAAATAAACTCATATCAAATGAGTTAGTTACAAGGTCGGTTGCTCCCGCTAAGTCAGTAAGTAATGTGTTTGATCCGTTGTTTTTTGTATCCAAATAACAAGTTAAAGAACCAGTAATTTGTCTAGCACCTGTGAAAGAACCAATCGGTTTATCCACAAGACCTAAAGTTTCTGGGGTTACATAAGTAACATTATTAGCAATAGTAATTGAACCACCAGTAATATTGATATCATATGTTGTTGCATCTAATCCATTAGAAGCTGCTCCACCACCCTGTGCTAAACAAGATAAAGTTAATGTTGATAATTTGTTTCTTAAATAGTCAGCATCGTCTGGTCCTACACAGTCAGCGTAGTTGTATCCTTCTACAAAAGTAGCAGTGTTACCACCGTTACCTGCAAATCCAGCTGTTCCGCCACTTACTTCATCTGTATTCATAGTCCCAGCATTATTAAAAGCACCATACTTGGAAGGATCTTCTAAGAATGTTGTTACTTGGTCAATAGTTGTAGCATTTCCAGACCATGTTAACTGAGCAATTCCGTCAATAGAAAAGTCAATTTCACATTGGTTTACTTGAGCTTCATTCAATCTGTAAGTTGTATTTTCAAGAACAAAG
>Ga0208669_1000814_pt1 | contig 12100 bp, 25 predicted proteins | sample 21_taG_FD_184095 | JGI IMG/M metagenome (GOLD analysis project Ga0208669, IMG submission 184095) | Marine viral communities from the Subarctic Pacific Ocean - 21_ETSP_OMZ_AT15319 metaG (SPAdes) (version 2) | ecosystem: Environmental > Aquatic > Marine > Oceanic | place: Pacific Ocean | collected...
TATACCATGCTGCTGGATCACGAAACGCAATTTCAAGTTCCCAATTCAGTGCAGTTGTTCCGCTAGTTTCATTGTTGCAAATTAGCTTATCCATTCCCCCGTTGCCGCCGTCGCCTTGGTCAAACTCAAAAATACCCTGTGCGCCTCCTCCAGCAGCTACGGACCAAAACATCTGCCTAGTTCCAAGATTAGCTCTTTTAATCCAAAGACTATATGTCCAAATTTTTCGATTAGTTGCAGTACCTAGGGTACGAGACAGATGGGCAGAATCATCGTCATTAAAACGAATAGACTGATCTATCTCGTAGCCTGACCCAGCGTTAGCCAGCCACTGTGAGCCAAACATTGTCATTAGCTGAACGCCAACTGCGGCGCGCCTAGCTGGATACTGCCTGACGCCTTGACGAAGTAGGGGACTACATCAACCGCACTTGCTGCGGTGCTAAGTGTAATGCCGCCCCCAGCAGGGCTTTCGTAATCTGTTCCAAGGCTAAGAGTTCTTGAACCCGTTCCATCTTGGATGAACACGAACACGCCAGCTTGGCCTACTGATTCCGTGCTTGGGTTAGCCAAAGTCACGTTACCCGTAAGAGTAAGCACAAAGTTTTGATGAGCCGAGAAGTCAATCGTCACACTGCCTGTGTTTGACGTGTCAGTGTCAGTCTCCGCAAGAATGATCGTGCCACCATTGAACTGCCCAGCGACCGTCACATTCGTGGTGCCTGTCGGAATCTCAATGACATCCGCATCAGCATCGTTCTTGATTGTGACATCGTTGGTCGAGCCTTGGCCCGTTAGGATCAAGCCCTCCGCAGCGGTGTAGCCCATTGCAGCGTTATCACCGGCAGAGGTGTCGCCATCCGCGTTTACTGTAGCGGCTGTCACGTCGCCCACGATATCAACGTCAGTACCGCCAGTAGCAACGGACAAAACCGTTGCATCAGCATCGTTAACAATCGTTACGTCATTGGTTGAGCCTTGTCCCGTTAAGATAAGACCCAAAGCAGCCGTGTAGCCAATAGCTGCATCATCCCCTGCTGAAGTATCACCCGCAGCATTTAAGGTTCCACCAGCAGTAATATCGCCCACTACGGTGACGTTTGTGCTTCCTGTGGGAATTTCCAAAACATCTGCATCGGCATCGTTCTTAATTGTCACGTCATTGGTCGAACCCTGACCTGTCAATATCAAACCTTCAGCAGCGGTATATCCAAGAGCCGCTGCATCTCCAGATGCTGTGTCCGAAGTCAGGTTTACTTTGCCAAAAGAAAGAGAGTTAGCAAAAATACTTGATACAGCAGCGCCAGTGCCAGCACCGTCTGAAAAAATAATGTCTGCACCGCCGTTAGGGATTGTAACATTTGCGCCAGTGCCTTGACTAAATACCGCGCTTTGACCGCTACCGTTTTTGACCAGATAAAATTTATCAGCATCATTCGGAGCAATCGTAATTGTGTTTGTTCCTGTCGGGCTTCCGGCTAACACAAGAACCTTATACATGCCATCTGTAAGAGAACCATCGGTGGTGGTTAGCGTTGTAGAGGTTCCGGTTAGGCTCAAAGAAACCACGCCACTAATAGCGCGATCTATGATGTCCATGTTGGTATTGGTGGTATCGCCCCATGTGCCTGACTGGTCACCTGTTCCGGGCTTCTCAATTCCAGAGTTGCTTGTGTATGTTGAAGTCATTTATCTAATCCTTTTAAGCAGCTATATCGATCCAGCTTGCGTCTTGATCAGGAGAAATCGAAGACCACGAAGCATCTTGTGACGGAACTATTTCTCCCCAGACGTTAACGCTGCCTACTGCGCCTGTGCCCTGAAGGCCCGTTTCAATAATTATTACCCCGCTGCCCTCACTAACCGTTACGGAGCCAACTTCTCCTTCTATGTCAAACCCAACAAGGGTTACATCGTCACTAATCGAAGTCGTTACGCTTCCAACCGAACCAGTTCCAGCATTACCTGTTACAGCAAATGCAGAACCACCAGCCGCTGTAACGGAGCCAATACCCCCAGTAGCAGCAATCCCCGTAACCGAAATCGTAGCATCAATGCCAACGCTTACGCTGCCTACACTTCCAGTAGCAGCATTGCCTGTTACTGAAAATGCAGAACCGCCAGCAGCAGTAACGCTACCAACAGCACTTGTGCCAGCAGTTCCGGTAACTTCCACAGGTATGGGCTGGCCCCAAGGACCGCTACCCCATGTTCCTCTGCCCCAACCTGTGACGTTTGCCATTACTACGCCTTAAGCAATCCGTATAATTGCAGCCGTTGCGCTTGCTGTTGGAAACGTAATCGTCATGTCTCCAGCAGTCGCGGTCTTGTCTGCGCCAAAATCAAGAATTACAAGAGAGGGGTCGCCTGTTGCTGTTTCGTTAAAGATCATGCCGCCACGAGCGGTAATGCTTACAGACGAGAATGTCAGGTCCGCAAAGTCGCATACTGCCGTAGTCCCACTTGCAACCGGCGTAACGCTTGTAAGCGCAGCACCCTTGGCGCTATAGCCTGTGCCGCTTGCTTCTCCGCTAGACGTGTAAGCTGTCGTTGTTGCGTCGAGAGAAGCAGTGCTTTGGTACAGCGCCATGTTAATGGTATTGCCTGTCGAGGCGGTTAAATTGTGAACACCTTTCAAAAGCTCTACTTTGAAAGACGTACACATTGCTTGCGTGATAGCCATTTAAAGTCTCCTTATCATTTCTGCTAACTGGGGGGAGCCAGCATTAGTTAACGCATTGATAACATTAGTTCTGTCGCTTGCCACCGCTTGTTTCATGTAATGCTCTATTAAAACAAAAAGCTCATTTTTATAAAACATAGCTTGATCACGGATCGCAGGTGGAGCGTTTTCGGAAACATACATAAGCTTGTTTACGCACATCTCAGCTACTTCAGAAGGCGTATGACCACGGTTATTGGTAGTGCCAACAGTCACCTTAAAATCATCCGGCATGGTTGTTTTAATAGATAACATCAGGTCTCCTGTATCTGTAAGGCACCGTTACGGTATTGATCGCGCCTGTTTCTAGCTTCACCCAAGTTACCAAGCCTTTGAATAGCAACGGCAAATCTTTCAGTGTAGTTGGTGATAAGGTCAGGCTCACCCTTCATAAAAGTGTAAGCCTCAACAAGACATCCGTACAGCAACGCATCTTCAGCATTGTCTCCAAGCCAACTTGTGCCGCTAGAAGAAACTGTAATGCTTTCAGGTTGATATGCGTAATGAAGCTCTGTTGAGTAACCGGAGTCTGGTGTCGGCCCTACAATAAAAAAGTCATCATCAAAGATGCCATAGTATTTAGGCAGTCCTGTTTCGGTCGAGTCAGGATAAGCCTCGTTAATATAATTTACATCTTTAGGAAGAAGATATGTCCTGTTGTTACCGCTAGTAACAGCAAGACTTAAAGCGGCAATAAAGTCAGTAGGTTGAGAAAGATATTGACCACCACTCGTGAAACTACCCGTTACGTTTCTTCTGAACATGGGTAGCTGAACGGCATAAAATATGCGCGTTTCAACAATCCGTATCATCTCATCCAGATTGTTCACAAACGTCGTTTCAGTATTATCTACATAATCCTGTATAGCCGTTTTAAGTGTGGTGAATGTCCAAGCCATAATCCATTAGCCGTTTTTACGAAACTGTTGAGCGCGAGCCGCACCACTGCCACGGGCAATGGAACCACCCATACCCTTTTTTTCTTTAGACTTGACAGCAGCAGCAGCACCGCCAGCGGCAGCACCGGCAGCAGCACCAGTGGTAGCAGCCTTATTAACCTCTTTTAAGCGCCGACGATATTCTTCCTGTTCTTCTTTCTCGCGGCGACTTACTCGTTCCGAAGGGGCGGTTTGAAGTTGAATTGTATCTCTTTTATCTTCTCCAATACCAGCAGCAGCACCGGCAGCACCGGCAGCAGCCCCAATACCAGCAGCAGCAACGTCTTCAGCAACGCCGCCACCACCCATCTTCATCTTGCCATAAGAGAGACTTCCGCCGCCTCTATACATAACTTTACCGCCGCCCATCATCTTTCCCTTACCGTCAGCAGCATAAAAGGGAACTTTATCTCCCTGCTTGTTTTTGACCATCTTAAGGCCACCGCCACCCATGCGCTTTTCCGCATCTGGGTAAGGTATTTTCTTTCCGTTCATCTTTGGCATAGCACCCTCCTCAAGTTACCAGTAACTTATCGACCGCCTTTTTCTTTCAAGACAACACCAGCAGCTACCGTTATAGCTGCCGCAATCATCAGCCACACCGCCATAACAGGCACGACAGTCGAAAGAAGAATGGCACCAACGCCTACAGCCAACCAAGTCGTAGGCTCAACAATGCGTGATTTAATCCAGTTCATAGTTTTCTCCTAAGCAACAGTTATTGTTACATCACCGACAGAACCCGCTAAAGACAGGCTGTCAGTACCGTCAGGTGCTGTTCCGCCATCCCCCACAGGGTTCCAGCCAAAAAACTCCCTACTCGCCTCTAGACCCTTGTCAGGGCGCGGATCACGCAATGACTGAGGATCGAATATCCTAATGCGCCCCAGAAAGTTCTGAGGCTGGTCTGGGTCTACCACATCGTATCCCACACGAAGCCCAGTCCTCACGCCATTCTGAACCTCGTACACAAGTTTTTCCAAGGGATATCTAAAACCAGTACGGTCACAAAACCCAAATGCATACTTAGCTCTTGCGTATGACCCAGTCATAATGAATACGAATCCATCTGAGGCGTGAACGAATAAGAAGCCTTTTCTCTATCTTCTTGTGCCGCAAGTTCAAACTGCTCATCATAAACAGACTTAAGCATTTGTATTCTAGGCGCAGCTTCTGGGCGCTTCATAGCTATATGATATGCGAGACCAGCAACCATGCAGGGAAGAAACCGCGCTGGAATGTCTGAGGTGTTACTGGACTTTGCTCCTGTGTCTTCAACTCGACGCAGCCTAAAATAACGAACAAAGTCACCGTTGTAAGTGCTGCTTGGGATGGGCCAAAGAGTAACAGTCGGAGCATCCCGCAAACGGTTGATATATATTTGTGTTGGCTTACCCTGAGTTAATTTATTAGTTATCTGAGAGTAAGTGCTGACAGACATCCTGTATAATGCTGTATCTGTCTGGTTTGTTTCACCACTATCCGTTCTGAGCGTATGCTCTAAAAGATCAATAGTGTCAGACGGTAGCGTGTAAGTAGCAGTGCCGGTGACAAGTGTGACGCTGCCTTCCTCGACAAGCCACAGATTTATTCCACGGTTAGCCCACTCCAAACCCATCAAGTTCAGGCTGCGCCTTGCAGTAGCAAGGTCGTATCCACTACGCATCTCAAGACCAGCCCGTTCGTAAGCTTCCTCACAAAGCTCTGCTATGTCGAGATTAAATGTAGATGTTCCGCTAACCGCCATTCACTATGCCTTTTTCTTTCTTCTGGTAGAAACCGTTTTAGACTCCATCCCCTTTAGCTTGCCAGAGTTTACCCCAGCATAAAATATCTCTTTTCCCTTTTTTACACCGTAACGATTTTTCATAGTCGTTAAAGTTTTCTCCCCCTTTACTGTAAGGGGCATCAGTCCATCCTTGGTCCTCTTGCCCCTTCAATGGGACGAGGTTTTCGGAGCTGTTTACTTTTAGGAACAGCCACTCCTCCAACACCGCTTAAAAATTCCTGAGCTTGTCTTGACGCAAGAATGTCTTCAAGAATTTGTCTGTCTCCCGCAGTGCCAATTCCTTCAGCAAACTTGCCAATTTCCTGCAATCTTTTTTCAAACCCACTGTAGTCAGGACCGGCTGCTGCAACATCAGCGGATACTCCACCGGCTTGCATTTTCATTTTCTTCTGTTGATCTTGTGTTTTCATGAGATGTTTTCCTCTTCAGACTTCTTCTTCCGATACCTGTCTTTCATAATTAAACCGGGAGCAAGACCAAACATGAACCCTCGGTTTTCCTTCCCAAGCTTGTCATAAAGCATTGCTGCTGGAGAGAATGTTTTCAGTAACCCGCCCATATCTTTTCCCATAGGCTTTATGTCTTCAGCAACACCGCCGCCAGCCATTTTCATCTTCTTGCTCTGGTCTTTGTATTTCATCTTAGTTTCCTTTTATTGGAATGTGAGAAGCTTCGCTTATAGGACGAACCTCAGTTAAAACAATTTTTATAAGGTCGTAATTCTTTCCAACCTTTTTGTTTGTTTCCGCAACCGAAGTTTCTAGCACTGCTACTTTCTTGTCCATATCAACCAAAAGCAAAATAGCCCAGCCACCAATGGCTAAACAGCAAGATGTTAAAACAGTTACCAAGTGCCCTCTCATGACCGCCTCTTAACGCCCTTCACAGATTTCTGTGATTTAGGAGGAGACTTCTTTGATTTTCCGGGGCCACCCCAAAGCTCTTTATTAGCCCAGTACGCAGCAGACATCTTGCCCTTCTTGATGTTTTTGCCATGACGAGCCTTAAAACTTTTTCGAGCTTCAGGGGAATAGTTGTGCCCCATTGACGAGTCACCGTAATGAATAAGCTTGATCTTATCACCGTCTTTAGCAAGAACCATTCCTTTCTTGCCAGAACGATTAGACCGCTTTGGCTTATTAAACCCAGCAAACTTAGTGCCGCGATACTCAATGCCGCCACTAGGTAACCTTTTTACGCCGGGATAAGCCTTAGCCATTATCAGTAACTTTTTTTACCTGAAATAAGGATTGTGTAGGTATCGTTACTGGCATGACCAACTGTCGTAAACAGAACGTCACCAGTTACACCAGAACCTGCATTGTTCCAGATACCGCCAAAATCCCTGTAATCATGATGACCGGAAGAAGTCTCACCCAACTCAATAACAAAGGCATTGCTTGTTGCGTCGAAAAGCAACTGAACCTTCATCCCCACACACTGCCACCAAATCTGTTCAATGGTAAATTTGGTACATGCGTTTTGAGTCACATGCTCTTTCTCAAGTGCCGATACATCAACTTTGACAACAGCAGCTTCGCCTGAGCCGTCACTAATGTTCGTAAACTTAAACGCAGCGTTTTTCTGGCCATCAACAATCGTTTGGGTTGTTACCGCATCTGCCACGAGCTTACTCCTTTATCTTGCCCTGCAAGACAAGGGACTTGTACTCAGCACTCCCCACGGGGGGAGTGCTGGCAGCAACGGCCTTTTTTGCAGAAGCTTTAGGTGCAGACTTTTTTTCCGCAGCCTTAACCTTTGGTTTCGTCGCCATGTTCTATCCCCTAGCGATTTTGAGAGGCAAACAGGTAATCTATCGCCATAGACTTCGTGCCTGTAGCAGAACCAGAAAGCTCCATAGCGCCAATAGTCATATTCTCATCATCAGGGATATTGGCAGTATGCGTAGCTACGAGAAGCCGGTTTACAAAAAACTCAACACTTGATGTGTTGATTACATGGAAACCGAGCGTCACTGCCGTACCGCTGGCAATATCAATCCCCGAATCCGTTGAGGTTTCCGTACCGTCTTTCTCCGTCTTGCAGAGAATGTTGCTGTCACCATCGTTTACCTGAAACACAATCCGGTCAGCAGCAGTAAGCATTGCTTCGGGGTTGGTTGCAAAGTTAACCGTCAGACCAACACAGATATCCATGTTGCTACCCTCTGCATCCGTAGGGGTAAGCTTGGTCTCAAACCAGATGTTGCGATCTGCGTTAACGGCAAAAATTTCGTTGCCTTGCACAGAAGCACCATCATTGTCGGTGGTTGCCTGACTTGACAGGACCAATGTCCCGCTTTCAGCGTCAGCGCCAAGAGCAGCAGAAGCACTGCTGTCTTTGATCACTGTCCAGTCATTTGTTGAATCTAGAGCAATACCCGTGAAGTCGTCCATATAAACGACATAGTCAGGGCTTGCGGTGATGGGCAGGTTAGAAAACCATTTGCGGCTTCCATCCTTACCTGCATGAAGGATCGGTCCAGTAAAATGCACAGCCATGTTATATCTCCTGTCGTGGCTAGTGTCGGCTTTCGCCGTCAGGATGTATAAAAAAGGGGAGGGGCGAACCCCTCCCCCCTACGGTTTTAGGAAGAACCCGGAGAACCGTAAATTCCGAGAGGGTCAGATACTCCGAAGGAGTAGCGTTCCCGTGCCTTGTAACGAACATTACCAGTATCGAAGTCACCGTCCATGCTGGTCTGCATGGGAGTGCGCTCGAAGTGCTTCATGCCATTAGGAACATCGGTAACAATAAAGAAGGCATTGGTATCGGTCAGGTAGTGGTTGACCTCATAGCCCTCTGGAATCGAACCGTTGCTACGAATAGCATTGATGTCGTTATCAGCAGTTCCAACCCGAAGCTCCGACTGGAGGATACGAGTTGCAACAAATGTCAGTGCAGGTGGAATAATCAACCTACGCGGACGGGCTGCAATAAGAAGACCACGCTCATCAACGTATGCAGCAATATCAATTACCGCATTCTCAAGAGTGGTTTCGTTCAAGTCAGCCGCTGTTGCTGGACGGTTGGAGTTCGTGCCACCCGCAACCGTTGGGTGAGAAGCATTAAACAGCGTTACACCATCACCAGACTGGTAGGTGTCAAACCCCGTATTCAGGGGAGTAACAGCCTTGGTCTGCTTGCTGTAAGCCATGCCACGAGCCAGAGCCTTGGTATAACGAGCCGAGAGCGAGTCATACAGGTTGTCTTCCATTGCCTCTTCGGTAATGGAAAAGCCCATAGCAACCGTCTCATGGTTATACCGAGCCGTAAATGACTCTTGTGCGCTGTCGTAAGAAATAGCTTCGCCTTCGGGCTTAACCGGGGCGGAACCAAATCCAGACAACTTAACTTCTTCCTCGAAGCTACGATCAGAACTTTCTGTCTCGTAGATCATCGTGTGTTCGTCTTCGTACTTTTCGTACTCCAAACCGAACAGGGCGTTTAGGCCCGGAAGAAGTTCTTTAAGGAGTTGTGTTCTTGCAATAGCCATAACTCAATCCCCCTATGCCGAACCAGTTGTGGATGAATGCTGGTGATAGTTAAACTTGCACACCAGAATTGGGAAAGTCGTGCCCTTCTCATCCCCTTCGCTCCCACCAAGATAGTCAATTACCCGAATTGGGTTTTGAGCATCGGTAGAAAGTTCAGAAATATCCAGAGCAACACGGCTAACATTTAAAGTAGTGTTAGGTGCGGTCTGAACTAGAAGAGTGTTTTTCCCGTAAATGTCCCCTACGTTAGTAGGCGCAGCATCCGCTTGGATGGTGAACAGAACATTAGGATCATCGACGACATACGCCATAGCGTCGGAGGCAACCAAACTGGCTGGCCACTTTTGGCTAAACGTAAGCTGTCCAGAGTTGGGGTCTGTGTACTTACAGCCCATGAAAACACCGACCATATCAATGGCGGTTGAGTCGTCGCCCGTTGCGGACTGCTTCTCAATGGTGGTGGCGGTTCCGCCATCTACTAGTTGAACAATGTCACCTACGCAGATAGCTGTGCCATAGCCTGAGGCTATTGGATACTGGCGCGATACTTCTAACGAACCACTATCCAACCGACCAATGGGGCGCAGACCGAAGGGTGCAGCAGTTGAGGACATCTCTGTCTCCTTTTCGCATCTTCAGTTGAAAAAAACCCATAGGACTTACTATGAGCGGCCATTTCCGAAACCAACCCGCGTCGAGTTCTCTGGACGGAGAACAGGCATCCGTGGGTCGCTTTCTCTTAGATAGCTCTGGTCAACTGCATCAATCTGCTGTTTGGTTTTGTTTGCATAATAATCGTCCCGCTGTCGCATATTCTCTTTAGCGGTGCGGCAAAGCAATAAACCACCAACCTCAATAGACCCTTCAAACCGCGAGTTGTGATCATTCAGGACTTGCATTTCAGGATGGTCGTCAACAGGAACAGGTTCCCAACCCTCTCTAAAGCGTTGAGAAACATTCGTGTTGTCGGCTTCCCCTAAAGTGGCCGTGCGTATCCATCGATACACATAACCGTCTACAGGAGTTGGCTCAGGCAGAAGTGACGGAGGTGCCCAGCTTTTTTTGCGCTCACTCATCTCACGGGCTTCTCTATCACCCAAGCTGGCGGCGGTTCTCGATTCGCGCTTATCGCCGTCGAACAGTTCACTATCATCTTTATCTTTAGCCATTCGCTTGCTCCTTCAAAAGCTGCTTCGCGTACTGTTCGTTAGTAATCCCAAGCTTTCTAGCGAGGTCCACTTGGGTCTTCGTGAGTTTGGCTCGCGTTGGTTTTTTGTTACTGCTACGAGTAGCTGGCGCAACCACGGGGGCCACTGTTTCTTCCGATTCAACTTCTACTGAAATACTTTCAGCATCCGTTGACTCACGAACATCAGAAGAAACAGAACTTTCTGTAGAACCATTTTGGTAGTTATTGTTAATTTCGTCAATAGGGAAATGTTTTCGCATTTCCTCATCGATCATCTCGTAATACTCTGAACCGTTGGGATGAACTCCCTTTTGCTGTGTAAGTTCATAATGCAAGCCCATCGCATAAGCAGTCAGCTTTTGATCTTTCTGGAACCACGGGTTTTTTCTTATCCAATCCGTGTCCCGCTCTGTAAGGGTAATATCAGGTTTCTGCGATAAAGCAGCGGCAGGAGCCGGGGTTTGAGCAAGAGCCTCTCTCTGAGTAATCGCTTCCTGAAGCTTGCGCCCGTCAAACATCAACTCGTTAAGCTGCGTTTGAGCAGAAACAATTTCTTCGGCGTTTCCTTCGTCATAAGCTTTAGTCAAGTCTGACTGTGCCTGAGCAAGATCAGCGTCGTTCTTTGCTTTGGTCACATCGAACAAAGCCGAATTACCGCTTTTTAACAAAGCCTTAAGCTGTTCATTCTCCTGACGTATGGTCTGGGCAACATTGATAGCCTCAGTCTGCATACGCTGCGCTGCTTCAGCTTCACGCCGCTTGTCATGAAACTCACGCTTAAGCTGACCAATCCTGTCCTGCGCTCGTTGACCGACACCCTTGATTTCGTCGTCATCATCAGAAGCGCCCTTGTCCAAGAAAGGACGATCTTCTTCCGGGGTGTCATCAATAACCTCAATCTCGAAAAGCTCTTCCTGAGGTTCCTCCGATACTTCGGGTTTCTCTTCAGCCATCTCTAAGCCCTCGTAATGCCGCGTGGGTCTTCCACAACAGCTTCAACATTATCGTCGTTAATAAGACGAAACTCTTTACCGTGGATACGGATGCGAGTTCCCTGAAAAGCACGGAACAGGATAAAGTCCCCTTCCTTACAGTAAGCTCCCGTAGGAAACTTCTTGCTCTGGTCTGCCGTCTGGTCGTAACAATCTGGACCCAACTTCAGCACAAAGCCCACCACTGTAGAATACTCTTCAAGCTCCCTGACTATGTCGGGCTTGATGATGCCACCTTCAGTGGTTTCTTCGATTTCGGGGAGGGCTATCAGTATTTTATAACCACAGGGTTTGGGTAACTGGGAGGCTGTTTCTTCTTCAACTACCTTTTTGAGCGACGGGCGCTCCTTCTCTAACGTCTTCGTCATTCTTTCTGTCTCCGCGAGCAATGCTCGATTCGCGCTGAATTATTACAGGCACAGCGGTATCCTGTTTAGTCATCGTCTTGAAGCTTGCTAGAGAGATCGACCATCTCCCTTTCTACCATAGCTATTCCTTCTATGCGTCCGACCATGCGACTGTACTCAGCCATATCCTTTGCACCACCAGACGCAAGATGGTCTGCCCCGTCGTTCATCTGTTCTCGCATGAACTTCTGTAGACGAGTCAATATGTGATCGCCTTGTATACTCACTAACGATACCTCCTTGTTTTCTTTGCAATTTTTTTGGGTTGCGCGACGTGCTGCTTACCTTTCTTTGTACCTTTGCGTTTAGCCTTTGTAGTAGCCGCGTATTCCTTGGAGCTTAGTTTCTTAATAGCCCTTTCTGGAAGATACCTTTCCCCTGTTGCCTTCTTCCCCTGCGTGGACGGCTTACCCGACTTGGTTCGCCACTTCTGCTTTGTCCAATTCTTCAGGGATTTCTGGGATTTTTTGAGGGGCATTACTTGCCAACCTTTTTCATCGCTTGCTTGTGCGCTGCGGTAAAGGTTCCCCCGTTTCGCATGACCTTTCTCATTTCAGCCATGTGTT
>Ga0208669_1000816_pt1 | contig 12095 bp, 28 predicted proteins | sample 21_taG_FD_184095 | JGI IMG/M metagenome (GOLD analysis project Ga0208669, IMG submission 184095) | Marine viral communities from the Subarctic Pacific Ocean - 21_ETSP_OMZ_AT15319 metaG (SPAdes) (version 2) | ecosystem: Environmental > Aquatic > Marine > Oceanic | place: Pacific Ocean | collected...
TTATTAAAACCATCAAAATGGACAATCACACTATTGGTGGATTCCATTACATATACGATAGCTGTATAACCTAATTTTTTATCATCAAATTCAAACATTGATATTATCTAGGCATTAATTTTTTAAGCATTTCTAATTCTTCTTCTGACACAGCTGCACCAGTTCTTTCAGTTACAAATTTTGCGTCTATCTCAGCTTTAGGAATTTCCATTAAAAGATTTTTTTCTTTTTTAGAAGCAACTCCTGTCATGTCATTAAATTTTGCTTTTTGTTTTTCTAGTAATTTTTTATATTCTTCTGGTGTCATAATTTTTCCTATTAGTAGTTTGTTGCTTTAGTTGTGTGTAACTTCCCTAAATTTATTTTTAAGTTCAAATATAGTTTTGGGGTTCGCTTTTTTTTTACCCCCATGAGATTCTGGTGCAGAACTGAGTAAAATGATTGTTAATCATTTGCTCCGGTTAAATAACTTAATAAATTAGGCATTTATTTATAAAAATATAAATAAAATATAGTTTACCGGTAGATTTTTGTGTAGTTTGGAATGATTCTAAGAAAAGTGTTGCAAAAATGTCACTATAAGTGAGTCTGTGCTACATTTATCTCTGACTCTGGTGAATCTACAATAAACCAAGCTAATCAACAGTTTATTTATCCCACTTAATAACAAGTGGAGATGAATCATCACCTAAAAGACTTAAACTGTCCTTTTTAGCATAGTATTTCGGCTGAATCCTTTCAGCTTTCCATTTACTCATATCTACAAAGGATTTTATCAAATGGGTTTTTCCCAAGTCTGTTTTTTCTTGTAATCTACTCTCAGCTAAAGAATTTACTAACAATTCACTAGCTTCACTCATAACAAATTCCATGCTATCAGCTTTAGCTGTTTCGTAATCTTTTCTAAGTTCAATATCTTTTTTCATCCAAGTTCTAAATGTTTCCCAACATGGTCGTTCTGGATCTTTATTTTGTGGAGATAATACAGCTCTCAAAGATTTACCTTGAGCTAATTCCTCAAGCATTTCTCTGATAACTTTATCTGATTTTTTCGTTTTATTAGCCATTTTATTGTTAAATTAAGGGTTGTAATCTAGTTATCACTCATGTTAAATGACTTAGATTCGTTATTAACCGAATCAGAGAGGAATATTATGCTAAAAAACAGTAAAACATTAACCAATCCAATTAGTATGTTTAAAATTGATATTGTTAAAGTTTTTAAGAAAAAAGAAACTTTAAAAGACATTTTTAAATGTAAGAAGCTTCAAAAAAAGCACAAATTACAAGACTTTAAATCAATTTAGATAAATTTTGTATTTAGGCAGATAGTTATTTTGAGAGAGAGAGAAAGAAAGAAAAAAAGCTGATCTGCCTAAAAATACTACATAAAGTAGGAAATGATAAAACCTATTTATATGTAGTATAAATTGTTTCTTTAACTTTATTGTCAACTTGTCAAATATTTTTTTAAATTTTTATTTGCTACCTTACAAACTTTACTTAAAGATTTATTGTACTCATAACCTATTTTAGTATGTGACCAATCTAAGTACATTCTTTTTAATTGTCTAAGCGATAATCGGTGTGGAAAATTTCGTAAATACAGTAGTTCCCTATCTTTAGCTGCAACATCTAACATTAATATTAAAACAAAATCATAAATAGATAATTGTCTAGAAGTTAATGTAATTCTAAGTCTAGCAAGGTGTTTTTGCGAATTTTTAATACTTTCTGCATCATCACCAATACCAATACTATTTTCAAATACTTTATACATAGTGGGTAATGATTTAGCTTTAACTTTTGGTAATTTACTATCGCAAAATGATGCAATTTGTAAAAATCTATCTAATTGTTCTATTGTAAGGTTAGTCGTTATCATGTTTATACAATTCTTCCAGGTAGGTGTTAAAGCGATCTTTAGATAATGATTTTTGTAGTGTTTTAGTTTCCTTATTTTGATAATATTGTTTCCGATTTTTTTTAATCTTTTCTACAGCTGATGTGTAATGAATATTAGTAGATTTAGTTACCCTTGCCAATGCTTTGGCAACTAATTTAGGATTTACATAATCAGTCATTTATAAATCCCTTATAGGTATAGATAATAGGTCTAGATTGAGTATCGTTTTTGCTACATCCAAATGAACTTTTTGCTACACCCATTTAACTACCTTTTTTAACCATGTGAATAACATTGGTATTTTGTTGATTAATTTGTGGATTACTTTTCTTTTTACTTAGTGATATTTTTCTGCGTTTGTTTTGATTGTGTTGTATGTATTGCTGCATTGTCTCTTTATCAAAAACATAGTGGCAAGTGCTATTATCAATCTGTTTTCTGGCCAACATTCCAAAAAGTGTAAGGCGATCTAGTATTTTTATTAGTGATTTTCTTGTTTTAACACCAGTTCTGTCCATTAAGTATTTGTGGGATATTCGGCAACCTTGTGGTGCAAATTGGAAGCTTTTACAAATTAAATAAACCACCTTTTCGTTAGCAGTTAATATTTTATTATTTAGCAAATATGAGTCAAACTTCTCAAATGTTTTCATCTAACCCTCCTAAATAATGTTCTCCAAAACCAAGATCGGCAAATAGAAATAACTGTAAAAATAACTGCAATATGAAAGCTTTCTAAAATGGTTGGATGTAGGTCAAAAAATGGAAATATGTAAAGCTGGATTAAAGTGCTTAAAAATAAACCACTTCCCACATCAATTATTGTTTCATACAAGTTTCTCATAATATTAAGTTCTTAGTTTGGTCAGGCAAGGTAGGTTTAAACTTATCTGATTGATTACCCCAAATATCCCAACCTGGTGTAACAGTTCTGCTAAACATTTCTAATCTAGGTAAATCACCACACAATTTTACAATCATATCCCTAATACAATCAGGCTTTCTGCTATGCTCCCTAATAGGCTCATAAATTACCTGGTGGATTCCTTTATCTAATCTTTTGGGTTTACCTTTTGTACCTAACAAGCAAATTTCTGCGTTACTCCTTGTCCAACCACCCATCCCCCAAAATTTATCAAATGAATCTACTGGAAAAAAAGCAGCTTGTTTGGGATCGGTTCTTTTGTTTGTCTTAACCCATACAAATGCACAAGTTTTTAAAGTAAAACCCCAAGACTTAACAACATCTAAACCCTCCTGTAATAATGGGAAAGTTGCCCACATAAATAAAATGCTATCATCTGCTGTAATATCTTTAACTGGTATTGAACAAATATCTTCTATAGGCATTACAGGATAGTGCTGCACCTTAGCTCTTTGTGGTAACTTACCATTGTAAGACCAAGCTGGATCAGCATAAATTATGTTATATTTTTTTTTAGGTAACTCTATCATTTTTCAACAACTCTCAATGTTAAACCCTCTTTCCTGTCTAGTTCTTGGCCGACCAGGACAAGAGGTTTATTCCAAATAGTAAGTGAGTAGCAGTCAGCACAATAGTGAATATTAGATTCTAAAATATCTGCTTTTGCCTTGCAGTTTCTACATATCTTTTTATCACCAAAAATATTCATTAATTTAAACTCTCATCTTTCAGCAGCATTATTGGATTTAAAATTTCTAAAGGAACTGACCAAACTTTAGGTCTGGCAAGGTTGAAATCTGTTAAGTAGTTCTCTTTACCAATTACAGCAGAGCTATTAATAAAACCTTTAATAATAAATTTAGGAGCTTCACTTAATATAAATACATAAATCTCATTTGGCTTTACACCTTTAGGTCTAATAATTAATGAGTTATTGTTATTTTTTTTAGGTGTTTGTGATCTTACCTGGATATTATATTCTTTGTATCTGACATCAGGAACTGAGCCTACATTAGTATGAAATTCGTAAGGAATATCAAGGTACTTACAAAGACTCTGTTCTGCCATAGCACCACTAATACTTTTAGAAATCTTATCCTCTAATGTACCTTTATAGTCATGTCCCCAATTTTGATTTAGCTTGATGCTTTCAGTAACTCTAAGCAACCCAGTTTGTGCTGCTGTAGTCATCTCATATAAATCTAATTCTATTTCTGGATTCATCTTACCCAATTTCCTTTTTGGTCTTTGCAATAGCTTAGATAAACTGGCTTACCTTTATGTGTGAAATAACCCCAAACCTCACCATCACCCTCTTTGTAGTTTGGGTTCTCTGTCCATTTTGTGTGTTGCTTAAATGCTTCATCACAACTGATTCGTTTAATTTCTTGAGATATAGGTATTTTTATTAATGCAATACCAGGATTTATGTCAGCAGATGCAACACCTAGTATTAAAAAAAATAAACTCACAGGCTAAAAACCTTTATTTTACTTGCGTTTTCTCTCATAATTTCCATGTCCATTTTTATTTATGAATCAATGTAATTTAATTAATAACCATTGATAATTATGTTGCAACCAATATCAAGTCAGTCTATTGTCAATATATGGTAAATAAAAAACCAACACTTAGTGAAAAATTGGTGTATAACACTCAGCACAACATGGTTGAATTTGATAAAAAATTTCGGAAATCAGGTTTAGAATTTTTAAAACAAAAATACAAAAAAACTACTGACGATTTTATAAAAGAATCATATTCTAAAAAAGATCAAGCCAATATGAGGGTTAAAATTTCAAGGTTAATAAATAAGCCACCTACTGCTCCAGGATATTTTGGAGTGTTAGAATTAGCACATGATTTATCAAAATATTTTAATAAATTAAGAACTAATGGTGATCCTTTTATTTCAGTAAATTATTTTATAGGTAAATCTGCAAGTGTTCCGATTATGGGTACACTATTTGGTGATGGACAAATTAAACCTTTTGAAAAAAAAGATATTGTTCGTTGTTTTGTACCTATCAGATATGAGGGTTGTCATGCAGTAATTTCTAATCAGGCTTCATCAAATGGAATGTTAAGAGTCTATCAGCCTAGTTCAAGAATAAATCCTAAAGCAGATTATAAATTTGGTATGGCTCAAGATAAAAATTCTAAAATTGTTTGGTTTGGTTTTATAGAACCTCAGTCAAATGGAACCTACAATATTGTAGATAAATCTTATTCTACCAATAAAACAATAGGTAATTTAGCAGAAAATATTAAATTATCTTGGTCATCTAAAATTGTTTTTGCAAACTATCCAAGCTACTGGGATTATTAACCATTTAACATTGAGTGCTAATTAAGTTGCATTGAACTATACATAGTGTAGAAGCTATGTATGGAGAAACGAATCAGAAAAATTGGTGATTGCTACACCAAGTTTAATTTAAAACATACTTCCAAATCACAAAACACCATACCTGACGATATAAGATTTAGAAATTACATCGTTATGACTACTAAAGAAAAAATGAATATGCCTAAGAACTGTTCATTTGAGGGTGGAACTCTAGAGCATGAGTTAGTTCAAATACATTACACACAAAATAAAACTTTAGAGGAAGCTCTTAAAGATGAAACTGTCCAGGACAGAATAAACAATTACTCATCTGTAGATGAAAAAGATAAAATAAAATTTGACCATATTGTTGAAAGATTAATACCAGTTGCACAAAATCATGTGGATAATATTGGTGAGCTGCCTAAACAAAAATGGAAAGCAGAATTAGAGTACACTCATTGGGATGATAGAATCAAAACTTACTTTCTATCTTATGTGGATCTAGTTGGTAATACTCATTTTGGTGATATTAAAAATGTATTTGGCACATTAATTAAAACAAAATCTGGCTTTTCATATACTAAAAAAAAATGTCCAGTAGTTCCATTTCATAGTGATTGCTTACAAATTGCACTATATCAAAAGCTTTTACCTAAACATAAACCATTCCTAACTTATGCAAGTGATAGCGATAGACGAATATTTACCCCAGAAAATTGTATTGAATTAAGGCCAGAGAGTCTTGAGCATTATTATGATGAGCTTGTTCTCTACCAACAATGTTGGGAAAAGAAATTAGAATTAGCAGATGGCAACATAGAAACTTTAGCACTTCTTTGTAAGCCTGATTTTAGTGAAATTAGAAAAAATGGTTTCTGGTGGAAAGGTACAGATCCAGATGTTGTTAAAAGGTTTAGAGGTTACTATGGATTTTAAAGGTTTAATAGATCACTACGAAACTCTACCTAAGTCTGAGCTTATAGAAAAATTAGTTTTTAAAAATGCAAGACTCTTAACTCAAGACAATGTGATTGAGAAACTTGAGGATGAGAAAAAAAGATTAGAAGAACTAGAACAAGACCACCAAAAATTAAATGGTCAGCTTATGGAAGAAAATAAACAACTAAAAGAGAGAGGAAATAATGTCTAATATATATATGAAGTTAAGCAAGGCTAGTCAGTCTGCTGACAAAGTAATTAAATCACCTAAAAAAGGTGGAATGTTTTTTAATGCCTTAGAGCATGATGAAGTACAAAAAGTTGCTATGGCTGCTCTTAACGAACATGGTTTATATCCTGTTTGTAATTATGAAAATATTATTTCTGATAGAAATGTTTTTATTAAATGTGAAATGACAATCCATGACATAGAAACAAAACAATATATTATTATAAATGGATGTTCAGCATTTGGCGATTTAGATAAATATGGAACTGGTAAAGCCATGTCTTATTCTAAAAAATATGCTTTTCTTAATGCACTTAATTTAGAAACTGGTTTAGATAATGATGATGGTAAAAGAGCTAAACCATTTAAAGCACCTACTGTAAGTGTTGCTAAACCTATACCTAAAGCAGATACTACAACTTTAGCAAACGATTGGATTGCCAAACTAAAAGATTGTGCAAAACTTTCAGCTACACCAAATAAGTTTGAAAATAATATTCAGATACAAATGAAAGAGTTTGAGTCTGAACTAAAACAAATCAGTCTTGATCCTATTGAGGATGTAAGAGTTGAAACAGAATACGCAAAACTAAAATCACAAATACAAAACAATCAAGGAAAGAACAATGGCAGACTTTAAAAATAAAATTAGCTTATGGAAAAGAAAACCTAAAGAAACAGATGTAGCTGGTAAAGCTTATCCTCACTATTCTGGCAACATCAATGTAGATGGTGTGGTCAAAGATATTGCTGTTTGGATTCAAACAGAAAAAACTAAACCAGGTAGTCCAGATATGTCAGGCACAGTTTCTGAGCCATATAAAAAACCAGAAAATAATACTGAGGAGATTCCATATTAATGTCGGAAGAAGTAAACCCTAAACATTATCAAAAAAGTATTCAGACTTATGATGCAATAATAAGCCAACTATCCAGTTTAGAGGTAGTTGGTTTCTTGCGTTCACAAATTATGAAATACACAATGAGGTTTGGTGCAAAGCATGACAGCTCAGCAGAAGCTTGTTTAATGGATATAAGGAAAGCTGCCTGGTACATGGCCAAGCTAGAATTACATCTGCAAGGATTAGGTAATCCAAAACAAAAAGCACCTGATTATGTGTCTAAACCAAACATCACAAATTTATTTAAGGATCATAATGAGTAGTAATGGACATATATATCTATCAAAGATTAAGTATGATTGCTTAGACTTTATAAGCAACTTCATAAAACAAAATAAATACTCTCCAACATATAAAGAGATTGGCGAACACTTTCAGTTCTCAAGAGCCAGAGCTGGTGCAATATGTGCAGAGTTATTTAAGCTAGGTTTAATATCAAAAGGTAAAGCAGCTCATCGTAAAATTAGGATGACTGAAAAACAAACAACCCAAATACCAACTTTAAATTTTAACAAAGAGTATTCAACAATGGATTTAAGAAGATGAGTAAACAAGTAATTAAAGAAAGTTTTTACGAAATTCAAACTAAGTTTGAGGAAAAATTTGATAATGCAGAATTAGCTGCACAATCAGATAAGCCAAGTGAATTGGCTAAATTAAATGTTCTGGATATTAAATTTGAAAAGTCCAGGATTAAACTTAACGATGGGACAGATAAGGATGGCAAAGAGTAATAGTCTGTTAAGAAGATATGCTAAACTTAATCAGCTTCATAGTGAGATTATGCAAAAACCAAAAAATAATGTTGGTCAATGTGTTCACTCATTACAAGCTTTTAAGTATATTAAAACTTTCAGACAAATTGTACTTGTTGAAAATGGCGATGCCACTTTCAAGCACACACAATTATAGTTACTAACTTAAAAGTTGTAATAAACCTTAGGCTAGGAGTCTGCCCAAAACAAAGGAGAAAGAGAATGAAGAAAAGATTTTATCCACCAAGAGTTACCTTACCAGAAGAAAGAGCTATCAATATAGCTGTAGGAAAAAATTTAAAAAATGCCAGAATTAATAGAGTTGTTTGTAAGCACAACATAGATTTAAATGGTAAGAAAAATGCTTACTACATTAAACAATTTTGTACTCAGGTAGAATTATCAAAAGCTATAGGTGTAGCTTTTCAACAAATAGGTAAATATGAGAAAGGCCATAATGGTCTTAGTTCTTTTAGATTATTACAAATCAGTAAATTTCTAAACATACCAGTAACTAATCTTTTAGAAATAGATTCAGTTGATAACAATGTTCCAAAATTAATTGGTCAATATGAGCCACCAATTAATAGTTCTGACAAAGATAGAGATTGCTCCCTGTCAGCAGCAGAACTTTAATAAGTGCTTATTACATCATTATTCCCTAATGATGTAAGTGATTGTGGGTGCTTTGTAACCATCCACTTTAGTTAGTGTATAGAGGGTAGGTTTGTTAGTCATCTTCCTACCCTCTTAAATATGTTTTTTATTATCCATAAACCCAAAGATAAATTCACATCATTTACCAATGTTATTTTCTCAACAGAAAAAGAAGCTAGAGAGTTTGGCAGTAAGTGTATTAAGAAAAAAATAGAGTGGGATGTAGTTCTCTATAACTCTGAGAACTACGATAAGTATTGGTATAAATTTTAGTATTTATTTTTAAGTTTTTTATACTCTGAAAAACTCATCATTAATTTTGATTTTTCTTCATTAGTATAACCTAAAACATTATCTTCTAATGCAGACAGAATTTTATCTGATTGTTTATCATTTATTGTATCTGAACCACATCTTGCAATAGATATTAAATCACAAAACATTCTGTAATCTATTGTAATATAACCACCAGCCATTGTACTTACATTTCCGATACTTATTATTTTTGATATTAAATCTTTAATTATTATATCTTTATCTTTCATATCACTCTCCTATTAGTTAGTAATTATGTAATGAGCTAAAAAACAAAGCTCAATTATTATTAAAGCTTCAAGCATTATTTTATTCTCCAAACTCTTACACCACTTTCACCATCTTTAATTTCTTCACCAGGTATGTTGTAAATGTTTCTTTCAGCTACACTTCCTTTACCATGCAATTCAATCATATATCTTTTAAATTTTTTTGGTGCGTTAAATGTTTTTTCATATTCTCTTTCTTGTCTATTGTGTTCTATACTTTCATCCAATGTTAAATCTTTTTTTGGCAAACCAGGAAATTTAGAAAAATTAAATCTTACACTATCACCAATTTTCATTTCTTCTGCTAATTGATATAATGGATTTGCAAACTTGCTTCCCTTTCTTGCGTCTTTAATTAAAGTAACATTTTTTTCTATTTGATACATTTTCTCTCCTATTGTTAATCCTTAAACTGATTGTTTAACCAATCACTTTTTTCTTTTTCCAGTTCTGTGTTAGCATAAGGCTTGATGTAAGTTCTATTAACAAAGTTTACATCCTTATCTCCTAAAGCATTGGCCAGGTCTTGTGGATCTGTGTACTTCTTTTTAAATGCCCAATAGGTAGCCATATAGTGCCTAAAGAAATAGGTCTTTCTTTCTATGGGTAGCTCTACCCCAAAACTCTTTGTTGCCCTATCTAGAGCCCTTATAAGGGTTTCTAAACGCATATAATTACCCTTGCTATTAATAAAAAGCTTAGTCTGAGTTTCAGGTATATTATTTAGGTGCTCTAATATTTTATCTTTAAGACCAGAAGAAATAGTTAGATCCCTAGTACCTGATTTAGTTTTGGTTCCACCAAGAGATTGGTTTCTTTTAACTGCATTAGTTATGCTGATGTAAGGAACATTGGATTTAAACTTTAAGTTTTCTCTACTTAAACCTCTAACCTCACTTGGTCTAGCAGCAGTCTGCAACATGATATGAAACATTAATCTCATAACATTTTTATCAACATGATTGATTAGTTGCTGAACCTTTTCTAAACTCCACTCATCAAAATCTAATTTAGGTTGTTGCTTTTCTACTACCACAATGTCAGATAAAAAATTCATATCCTTACAAACATTTCTTTGAATTTTATCTTTAGATGCTGAGTAGTCCAGGATAGCACTAAAGACATTAAAGATTTTAGATAATGTTTTAGCATTAATAGAACCCTTAGATTCTAAATGAGTTACAAAATCTTTAACTAAATCCTTATCAATGAATCTAACATCTTGGTTCTTAAAGTAAGGCAAGACATGGTAAGTAGCCATAGAGTCATAATCTTTAATGCAGCTCTTAGAGGGTTTACCATATTGAAGTTCCTTTTGATTCTGACGATCAAGCCATAACTTGTGTGCATCCTCTATACTCCAAAAGTCAAAATCAATAATTTTGAAACCATCTTTTTCAATCTTCTTAATAACTTTTGGTTCTAAAGTTTTCTTACTGGCACTTGTTAGAAATTTAACCTTACTATCAGCACCCTTATATGGAAAACGATATTTAGTTTTACCATTAATCTGTACCTCAGTAATATTATTATAGACCATTTTTTCTTTAGACATTATGCTCTCCCTCCATAATAGTTTAACTCATTTTCTTTTTGAACTTCTTCCAACTCATCAATTAGAAGTTTTGGTTTTTTGTTTTCAATCAAAACATAATAATCAGATGGTATGTAGTTGTTTGGATAAGTGCCAATCTTATCATTGTGTGTATCACCATGTTCTTTCATACATGGTTTGCAGATATAAGTATGACCAGACTGACTAAATATTTCATCAGGTTGAGCATTACATATTTTACATTTAATCATTTTACTCTCCTCTATATTAGTTATCATTTAATTATAAGTAAGTTTACACTCAGATTAATTGACTTGCAACCAGTCATTTGACTATATTTACCAGTCATTTTACACATGGCTACTTGGAATATAAAAAAAGTATGCAATCCATCGGTATAGATTCGGTATAATTTTTTAGAAAAGTTTTTATTTTTCCTTATAAAACCGAATAGTACAGATACAAAAAAAGAGCCGAAAAGAATCTTGCGATCCAATTCGGCTATGTATATAAGGTTTTTTAAAATGCCCTTGTAGCTCAGCTGGTAGAGCAATTGATTTGTAATCAATTAAACCCCCAAGATAAACTAACTATACTTAGGCTTTTAAAAAAAAGTATAATGAAAGTATAATTTTTATATTTGTAATTATCTCTAAACATAAACTTCATGTTAAGTAAACGATAACACATTATAAACTTTATACCACTTAAAATATTTTACCCACCACTATCCCTAAAAGTCAAATGACTCTTATCTGATCTAAAAAGATCAAACCTATTCTGTTATTTTCTTTTTCTTTTTTTTACTTTCTTAGCAGTCTTAGCTGCTCTTTTAAAATTAGCTGCTGTTGGTGCACCCTTAGTTCCAGGTTTTCTCATTCGTTCACCAGAACCAGCTTTGATTCTTTTTCGCTTAGCTGCGATATTCGCATAAAGCCCTTTTCGTTTTGCCATAACTATTTGTCCTTTTCTATTAGTTTTTTGTAATCATCTTTTTTCATACAATCGTAATGAGCTTTATCTCCACCATAAAAAGCTACGAAAGATTCTGAGTTAGTCATTGGAGCCTGGCAGTACCTACACTTACCTATATCAATTACTAATATGCTTGGCTTATTCCAAATTTTTTTTGGCACTAACAATCCCACTTTCTAAGTGCCTTATTAATTCTACTGTTAGGATCTCTAGCTGTTTTCTTAGAAGTTAATTTCTTCTTCATGCCTAACATTCTGGCACAAAAAGATTTTCTTCTTTTGCTAGTCTTAGATTTAGTTGGTGCTTTTAGATTAGAATTATTTGCTCTGTTGTAAG
>Ga0208669_1000818_pt1 | contig 12089 bp, 11 predicted proteins | sample 21_taG_FD_184095 | JGI IMG/M metagenome (GOLD analysis project Ga0208669, IMG submission 184095) | Marine viral communities from the Subarctic Pacific Ocean - 21_ETSP_OMZ_AT15319 metaG (SPAdes) (version 2) | ecosystem: Environmental > Aquatic > Marine > Oceanic | place: Pacific Ocean | collected...
CGGCGCTGATGATAGTGTCGCCGTGGTACCAGCCGCATTTAAAGTAAATGTTGTGTTAGCACCAGCAACAGTACAAGATAAGTGTGCACTGTCAATATATGTAAAAGGTATAGCAAAAGCTGTTGTGCTTCCGTTACCAGTGTATCTTACGAATGAATTTGCCATTGTTTTTTCCTATAGAGGTATCTGTTAAAAGTTAAGTAATTGGTCTAAAGTTTTGTTTGATCTGTTTAGACTATCTTTGTGTTTCCAAGCATCAGACCTCTCTAATGATGCGTTGTTAAAGTCTTCTAATAATGTTGGATTATTACGAATTACAAAGTTTTTGATATTAGTTTTGTATTTATTATATACACTTTGAATCATTTTTCCTCGTTTTTCATTAAGGAACCCTGATTGAGCTGGTCCTTCTGCCGCTTTATACTCTGGAGACTTAGTAACCATATCTTCTAAGGCTTGTTTTACAGTTTTTCCATAGTCTGGATCATTCCTATCTTTTATTGTGTATGTTTCTAATAAAGCCAACATACTGTCTAATGGTGTAACACCATCAATTTCATATTTAGGATCTGTTAAATCAATATTAGTATTTGTTAATCTTTTACCTTGTTTAGTTATACCTTTACCAGGATCTGTACTACTAGTTGCTGCTAGTTTAGATAATTCTTCTTTTAGTATAGTGCTTTCAGTTGTACTAGTTTTTCCGACAATAGGAATTAACCAATCTTTAATTGGAAAACCAAATACACCTTTTGGTTTATGCATTACTTCACCAAGTATATTTCTTTTTGGTGGTAATTTTTCTGCATCACCCCAAGTTATATTATCTAATGAATCCGCTAGTGTTCTTATTTCTCTCATCGAAGCATCACTATTTGTTTGTCTCATAAAACTTGAAAAAGGTATAAAACTTATTGCAGTGTCATTTAAAAATCTTTGCCATCTAGTTGGACTTTCAGTTCCAATCGCGGTCATTAAACTTGTAACACCTTGTAAATATGTTTTTGATGCCATATTAGAAACCAAACTAACCATTAATCCAGCCATAATATTTCTATCTCGTTCTGGATTTGCTTGATCCATAAATTGAACTAAGTCTGCTACAATACCTACAAACATAAATCTTGGATCCATTCTGTTGTAAGCAACCCATTCTACTGTTCCATCATCTTTAATTATTTTTTTAGAATATGGTTTATGAGTTAATAACCAAGCTTCTCTTAACGCTGGATTTTTTGGTCCTCTTCCAGTAATTTCTTCGTTAATCGCAAGATCAAATGCTTTGTACATAATCATAGAACCTAATACTTGTCTTCCAATAACTTCTGATCTGTCAACTCCGCCTTTTCTTAACATATCAAAATTACGTTTTTGTAAAAATCCTGTTATAGGCATTCTTTGCATCTGATGTCTAAATAAGTTTGTTGGTGTTCTAACAAAAGGTAACATTAATCTAAACGGGTTATAATTACCTTTTGATAATGCTTGAAATCTTGAACCTAAATCTAACCAAGCTCCGCCTTGTAGTTCTTGTGTAAATGTAGCTTCCCTAGAATACATTCTTGCTTCGTCATTTACAAAACGACCTAATTTATCAAAACCTTTTTTCTCAAATTTTCTAACATAAGAATCAAAGTTAGCACCTTTTAAACCTTTATTTAAAGCTCCATCAACTGCCATTTCATGTAATTTTGCTCTGTAATTTATTTGTTTAAATAATTCATCGGTTGTTACAAGTAGTCTTGATGGTAGTCTAAGTGTACTGCCTATTAAATCAAATGTTGCTGCACCAAATTTATTTTTAATATTAAAGTTTTGAGAAGAAAAAGCTTTTGGAGCTTTGTTTTCTATAATTCTACCCATTTTATCAGCATATAAATCTTCTTCTTTAAATGCTCTTCCTACTGAAACTAATGTGTCATCAATTCCTCTCATTAATCCTCTGTATCTTGAAAACGCTAATCTAACAGATCTTCGACCATTTTTAGTAAATGATGTTAATACTCCACCAGTTAACAATTCTAATGGTCTTAAAAATGTTTCTATAAATGTAGAACTTAAGTTAATTACTTGTGTTAACGGTCCTGACAACAAAGCATTAATATAAACTTCTGTAACCACATCCCAAGATTTTGTTAGCATAGATCTTTCAATAGTTTTCTTAAGACCAGCAAAATCTTCAATTTTAGAAATACGTTTAGCAAAATCTTCTATATTACCATCAAAGTTTTTAGTAATATCTGCGATTGCTTGTATATCTATTTTAGCTGCACCAGTTTTAATTCTTCCTGCTTGTGTTGTTCTTGCCGCTGCTTTAATTGCGTCTTTTAATTCATCTGTAGTTTTAGCAATAATAGCAAGTGTTTTTGCAAGATCTGTTTTTAAAGAAACATCAGCGCCACCTTTAGCAACAATTTTTGATAATCGTTTTGCTTCAGCTCCTAAACCTTGTAAGGCTTTTTTAGTTGCTATAACTCTAAACGGAAGTTCTGCTACATTGTCTACACTAGATAAACCTTTAACAAGTACATCAGCTTCCATATCCATCATATCAGATACTTCGTCAACTTGTTTGTTAGTTAATACATTATCCCATTTATCTTTATAAGACTTATTCATTGACTTAACAACTTTTTCAATAACTACTTGTACATCAAGAGAACTTTTCCAGTTTTTAACATTAAATGGTAAATCTATATTTACAATATCATTTGTATTTTTAATAGATTCATCTAATTGTTTTTCGTCTAATAAAACTTCTTTTTGTTTTGGAACTGGTTTTGGTTTTACTTGTTTTGGTCCAATAAATTCTGATTCTTTTATTTTAGCTGCTGCGTCTGCTGCGTCATCAACAATAATACCTTTTTTGTTTGCTTCTTCGATAATTTGTGCTTGTTCTAATTTTTTGCTTTTATATCTAGCAACAACACCTTGATTGTACTGTTTAAATAATCCTAAACCTTTAGCAATAATATGTATACCACCAGTTATACCAGCGCCTTCTAATGCTTGTTTTAATTTAATCATTGCATCTGAATCATCTTCATCTGTAGTTAAAAATTGAAACACAGGATTTTGTAATGATGGATAACGTTCTACTAAGAAATCAACAGCAGTTCCATCTTCTGGATCAAATGCTGTTACATCTGTTAAAGCACCAATAACTAATTCTTTACCTAGACGAAATGGCTTAGTTGGATCTTTAGCTAACAAAGGTATTTGTTGTATTCCTTTTTTTATAAATCCATAATTAGAAAAGAATGCGACTACATCACTATTAAATGCTGCAACTGAACCTTCTTCTACTTCTAAAAAGTTTGGAACAATATCCATTTTTTCTGCAAAGTATTCTTTTTGTAATAAATCTTTATCCCATTTACCTGTCGCAGTATATTTCCATGTTGCTTCTCCAAGCCCTATCCATGGATTAATTACCATATTTACAAATTCTGCTGTACCTTCAATTCCTTTTATAGGACCTTGTAATACACCTTTAGAACCTTCAATAAAATTATCTACAAAACCTCTTTCTTCTTCTACTTCAGCATCTGCTTTTTCAGCATTTTCAATTAATTCTTTTTTCTTTGTAAGCGAGTCAAAATCTATCTTTGTTTTGTTCGCATTGATTATAGAATCAAAATCAATTTTGTCTGTCATTATTCGTCGTCCCTAAAATAATTGTAGATGTTACTAAATATTCGTTCCGCTATATTAGGCTCATCAGGATTGTCTTCTTTTTCTCCTTTAGCAGAAGCGTCTAATGATTCAATTAAAGCAAATTGTTGTTTAATAATCATTTCGACTCCTGACTTACCATCTAAATTATACTCTGTTAATAAATCAGCAATTTCGCCTGTTCCGTTAGTTTCCCATTGTTCTACAGCAGCTTTTAATTCTGCTGTTCCTTTAAATTGTAAAGGTAAACTTGTTAAATTCTTTTCGTTTTCTCTATTTTGATATTTTTCGATACTAAATGGTACTAATTGGCTTGCATCTTTGTATTGGTAATGTTTAAACAATTCATCTGATAAATTATCTGCGTATAGTTTTGCTTGGTATGCATCTGATTCGTTTGACATATCTGGATTATTTTTCTGAAAATAACCTTCCATCATAATAGCAAACGCGTCTTTTGCAATTTTTGCTTTTTCTTTACTAAGATCTGTTGATATAGCCATTGGACCACCAGTAAATCTATAAGCAAGATTTGAACTAGTTTCTTTTATGTATGTAGATTGTAATGCTTCTTTTCTATTTTGATCCAATATATTTTCGTGAGACTCTTGTTCAGTATATAATTCTTGTTCTAATTCAGCCCATTTTTTACTTGTTTCTGCATTAAATAATGTAGAACCATTTTTTCTTTTATATTTTTTAACAGCTTCTAGTACTGCAAACGCAGCTTTGTAATCAGCATCTGGAGAGCCTTTAATTGCATATTTTTCTATAAGTGATTGTGCTGCTCCTAATGCTATTTGATTAAATTCATTGCCTTTTAATCCAGCCAACAATTTAGCATTAGAACCTTCTGTGTCTAATGTTCTGTAAAATTCAGCCGCAAGCATTTCGCCTTTGTCTTTATTTTGATCAGTGATAACAATACTAGTTTCTAAAGAATCAATAATTACATTTTCTAAATTTGTTTTAAGAAGTGTGTGTTGTCTTTCTTTTATATAAGAAACATAACTAGTACCAAGATTGGCATTTGATTGCGCTACAATACCATCTAAACCTTTTTTAAAGAAATTACTTTCCTTACCTAAATTTTTCTCAAAATACTCTGCATCAAATTTTGAACTCCAAGCAAAGAATTGACTTCCATCTTTATCTTCCCATTCTGGATTTTCTGCAATATTAGTTTGAATCCATTCGTTCATTTTAGTTTGTTTACTTAAACTAAATTGAATACCATGGTTTTTACCTTTAACATTATCATATACTGATTGCCAATAAGGTGATTGTGTGCCATCTAATTCACCACTCTCAACTGCTGTTGCGTACGATTTTGCTTCAGTAGATCTTGCTTTTATTTCAGCTTCTCTATCTGTTTTTTCTGTTATTTCTTTACCTTTATAATCTGTGTAAGCGTTTAATGCCGGAGTTACATCTCTACGTAATATCGTAGCTAGTTGTAATAATCCACTTGGATCTTTTGAAACTCTGTTAACACCTGGAAATGTACTTTGATATGCCATTATACTTTACCGTAATCTCCCTTCTTGTATTTAGAATAAGAACCAACACCAGCAGAACCTATTTGTAACATTAAACCTAATTTACTAGGTGGTTGAACTGGAGGTAATCCTGCTATAGTTCTTCTCATCGCAGCATAAGCATCATCACGACCAAAGGCTACTTGTTGATTAGATGCATCAATTCCTGCATCAATTATATTTGTATCTAGATCTGCATCAAAACCAACATCTCTCAACATACCTATTAAATCGCCTTTGCCTTCGCCTGCGTTTGCCTGTGCTGTTGCTAATGCGTCTAATTTATCTCTTTTAGCTTTAAACTTTTCTCTTGCACTATTTTCATTTGCAACAATTCTTTCTGCTTCTAATCTTGTTAAGTCTTCACCATAAGCAATGTTTGCATCTCTTGCAGCTTGATCGTTTGCTGCGGCCTGTGCTTGCGCTGCTTTTTTCTGTCCTTGGTATTCTGCGTTAGCTGACGCAGCTTGCAAACCAAAGTTAGCTACTGCCATTGATACTGGATCACACATTTTTTTGCCTCATTACTAATAAAAACTCCTCGTTGTTAATTCCATATTTACGTTTTGCTTTTGGTTCAAACCCACAAAATTGTAACCATTTTAAAGTTTTCCAATTTTCTGGATGCACCCAATTATAAATAATTTTATATTCTTCATTTAATTTGCTTACCCATTGTCTACATTCTTTTATAAATTGTCTGGCATCAGTTAATAATTCATCACTTGATAACATCCAAACTACACCGTAACCTTTTACAAAAGGACAATCTGATACACCAAACATACCAATACATTCATTACTAGTGCCAACCATTGTATAAACTTTTGAATTCTTTAATTCGAATGATGATAGCAAACCGACAATTGGTTTAACACCATGCGAAACCATTATTTCATCAATATCTTCTTGTCGCATAATTTTGCTAAGATGTATTGCATCTGTAGGTTTTGCTTTTCTTACATATCCTGGCATTATCTTCTTGACCTTCTATGATAAAAGCTTTCTATTTCTGCTGCAACTACATGCATTGGTAAATAAGAATCTGTTTCGACTGTTACTGTGTGTTGTGTATTTTCTGCTTGAACAGGTACATTAAATGTTCCTGAAACAATAGGCGCACTTCCAATAGTAAAAGACGAATTACTTATAATTTGACCATTCATAGTATAACTTCTAAGTGTTCTATCGACCGGTTGTACTTTAACTTGAAAGAAACCTGTGTCTTCATAATCAAAAGCAATGTTTCTTACTTGTAAACGTCCTGATGTAACCGAAAGCTTACCACCAGATGGTGATGGCTCTTTTACATATACCGTCGACATTTGATATTTTGTTGTATATTTAGTTCCAAATATTGCGTTCGGATAATTACCTTCTGCATAATATGTGGCTCCTGAATTAGTTATAGTTAAATCAACACCAGTTGCTGCATCTACACCAAATAAACCTGTTCGTTCTCCATAAGGAGATGTGTAAGTTGTTTTGTCTGTTGCTGCGTCGTAAGTGCCTGTTAATGCGACTTTGTGATCTAATGCTACATTAAATGTTAAATTTGTTTCATTTAAGTTTTGAATATCTACTGTATATAATTTACAATTTTGTTTATCGTTAGCAATCATATATAATTTACTTTCAATAATCATTCCACCTAAAATCTCTACACCATCAAATATCCATTTAGACCATGATGCTTGTATTTTTTCATTACGATCCCAAAAGTATTTATAAACATAAATTTCTTTTGAATTAGTAGGAGTTACATTTGAGTTTACTGAGTAAGGCGATGTTGATTCGCCGACTTTTGTATCATACGGAAATGCAAACATTGTGTCTTCCATTGGACAAGCCAATAATGATGTTACATTAGAAGGTATATAAGATGATATTCCTGCAGTAATATCTATTGAATCATTTGTTAATGTATCATTGTCTGCATAATATTCTCTAACAGCACTAAAATTTCCTTTTTTCTGAATAAAATAAATATAACTACCAACAGCAACTGGTTCAACTTCAGCATTATGTTCGAATGTTGTTGTTGATACAATTGACGCTGATTCTGGTGTTAATGTACCATCAGATTTTAATATAAATTGGTTTGTATCTGAAAATAATAATAATTGTTCGTTATACGCAATCGCGTGTTTTAATGTTGATACTTGTGTTGACGATGCCGCAATATCTATAGTATCTGTATCTAATGAATCTGTCCCTGTTGTTTTAAAGAAATTATAAAATTCTCCATTTTCACTAAATACAACATTTTCTTCTGATAAAATTCCTAATCTATTTTTATAAAATGTAAGATTATTTATAGTCTTTCCAATAAAAGTTGGATTAGGATTTGTATCTGCATCTCCTGAAATTCTTGAATTCCATGTTAATTGTTGGAATGTAAATGTACCATTGTTATTATTTACTAGTGCGTGTGGCATTGTTGTAGCATCAAAACCTAATACAACACCAGGTCCAACTACTTCATTCCAAATACCTTCAGTTTTAAAATTAACATAGTAATCAGATAATATATCACCTTCATCACCAGTAATTTTAAGTATTGCGTCTGTTGGCGCATAAAATGGTAAATCTGCAAAATCTTGTACTTCGTCTTTTACAGAATACATAGCGTTACCACCAAAACCATCAGAAGTTCCAACAGTGTAATTAACATTTCCGTCAGTTGGTTTTATATCTAATGTTGATGTGTATCTTGTAGTTGTAAAATAACTTGTAATTCCAGAATAATTTTTAAGTCCTTGTGTTGTACTTAATGTTGCACCTGTATCTGTTCTAATAGTTTTAAATCCAATATCATCTGCTGATCCGTTCCAATGTGTTGATCCTGTGCCAAAACATAGAATATCTGCAATTTTCATTGTGTCTCTAAATGCAGCATCAGTACTATAATCATTTCCAGATGGCATTTGAAATTGTACTTCTATTTCATACGACATATTTGGGTGTTTAACTGCTACAGCATAAATTCTTCCATAGTTACTTTGTTTTACGTATACTAATGCTCTTTCAATTTTTGCTGCTGATGTTGCTGTAGCCATTGCTGGTATTTTTGATTTATTAACTACAAAAGTAAAATCTGCAACAGTTACAAACTTAAAATCTTCTTTTGGATTTGTAGATGTTAAATAAGCATTTCCATTTGGAAAACTTACTGTTTTATTAACACCATCTAGATTCCATACTTTAACATTTTGATTTGTAAAAGCTGTTATAAAAGCATTATTAGCGTCACGTTGTACACCATGGATCGCAGCATTAGTTGGATATACATTTGATGAATCTAATGTTGCTGTGTAATTTAATGATGGTCTTTTAGATAAACCTTCAACCAATCTTGATTGTGCGTTTTCCTGTAGTTCAGCCTGAGTTTCATTTCGTTGTGTTGAAGTTTGTTGGCTGACCCCATTGATTAGATTTGGTATACTTTGTGATATTATGGGCATTAATAACTTCTTCTTGTTGTTCGATTAATAATATTATAAACATCATTACTTCCGCTTAGAACATTATAATCACCATTGTTTGCATCAGAACGTTCACAATTAATAATTGCTTCTTGTTCATCTACTTGTGTAAATCCAGCAAGTTCTGATGAACCTACCATTCTAGCTTGGAATTTTCTTCCTGCTTTTATTACTATTAATTTTCTTGCGTATTCTGGAATGTGTTCAAAATGTTCTGCTGTTACTTGATCAACAAGTGGAACAACTGTAAATACATCTGTTTTATTTTTTAAATCGTATAAGAAACCATTTCTAAAAGTTATATCATACTCTGTTCTGTAATCTTTACTTGTATCAATTTGTATTACATTACTACCGACTGGAATCTTGCTATTTTGGTCTAAGGCTAATTTTACTTCTGCTTCTGTATTAAAATGCCAACCACGAGATTGTACTTCTACATTAGTTTCATCTAAAATCTGTAATGCAATAGAAACATCAACGCCGGTATTACCTGTAATACTGCTAACAGGAGCTTCACCTATAATACTTAGTAAAGTGTTAACTGCCTGTAATTCTGTTGTTGGTGTGATTCTAAATGCCATTATTTTCCTTTAATTAAATTATAAGAGGCGACTTCAGTCTCCCGTTGTCGCCTCCCCTTATATAAGTATAAAGTAACGTAAATTATTACGCTTCTTTAATTCCTACTGCTGCTTCTGGTCTTAATACACCATGACCCATAGCGTATTTAGCAACCATTAGCGTACCTTGTCTTCTAATGTCGTATTCCATTTCAGTTGCAAGATCCATTAATTTAACTGTTCCTGCCGCTGATGGGTGACAAACAAGTGCAACAAAGTTAGTTAAGTTAACCGCTTGAGGGTTAGAACCACCTTGTGTTGCTGAACCTTGGTCTACACCAGAGTTTACGTTAGCTGCTACGAAATGAGGAGTTGGAATTAATTCAATTCCAGCTACTTTCATTACTTTACCTTCTGCTACACCACCATTAGCGCCGCCACTAAAGTCAATATTAACTGCATTAGTTGCGTTTGCTAATTTGTAGTATTCTTCTAATCTTAAGAAACATTTTCTACCTTCTTTTGGAACGTAGTGTGAATCTAAAGCTGAAGCTGCATCAAATAATGAATCAATCATTGCGTTTGCTGCTGTTGCTGCTGTTGCTGATGCGATACCAGTATTAGTTAATGCTGTACCTGCATCTCCACCAGTTATGTTTGCTGATGCTAAAGTCGCTTGACCAATAGTTTGTAAGATATGTTTATCTTTTTGAAAAGCTAATGCTCTTCCGATCTCAGCTGAATAAGCTGATCTTACGTCCCAATGATTTTTTGCTTCTTCGATGTTAGATAAGAATGCTGAACTAACAAGCAAGTCATTAATTGTAATAACTTTTTCGTTATGATTAACATCTGTTCCAACAATCTCTGCACCAGGTGTGTGGTAAGCTGCCGCGATTCTGCCCATTACTGGGAATGACGCTGACTTACCGTTAGAGATAGATCTAACCATCTCTGCTCCTTGCGTTACACTAGCTCTTTCAAAGGCTGTTAAAACTTCCCCTGAAAAAACTTTAAGAAATAACGCGTCTTCTGTTCCAGCTGCATTTACTCGTCCTATGCTAGCCGGTGCTGCTACTGCCATAATTATTCTCCTATATTTTATGGTTAATTGTTATTTAATAAAGCTCGACATAAACTAGTTTTGATAAATCAAGATTGTCCTCCTTAGAGGGTCAAGTTATTTTGACTTATTATGTTTCGCAGTTGCCACCTGTAAAGGTTGCACAACTATGATTTTTTATTTTTATTAGCAAAGCTTCTAGCAGCTGATACACTGCCAAAACCCCATTTTTTTAACGCAAGAGCTTTTCTTGTAGGTTTCCCACCTTTTTTCATGGGACCTTTCATACCTGCAAAACGAGCAGCAAAAGAAACTCTTCGAGGATTAGTACCTTTTTTAACAGGTGCTTTTAATCCAAACTTTTTCCGCCCACTAGCATTAAGGCCGCCAGATGGGCTTTGGTATCTTTTAGCTACCATTTATTTTTTCTTTTTAGGAAAGCCTTTTTTCATATTAGAATAAGCTTTTGAACTAATAGTACTTTTAGATTTAGATCTAGAAGTTCCTGCTTTTTTTCTAGCATTTATATTTGCGTAAAGTCCTCGTCTAGCCATACTATTTCTTCTTTCTCATCTTTGATGGTTTTGTTTTTGCAGCTTTAGCTTTTACTGCTTTGCTTGGTCGTCCTCTTTTAGAACCATAAGTTCCTTTTCCATACGGCATATATTTATCTCCTATAATTGTGATTTAGATATTTTATCTTGTACTTCTGCTCTAAATGCTGAATCACTTTCGTATCTAGCATCTTTCATTGCTGCAGTAACTTGTGCCCATGAATTATATCCACCGCCAGTATCTGTTCCTGCTTTTCCTGAAATTAATTTAGGATTTGTACCATTTACAGCATCGTGTCTTGCTTTAAGACCTGTAACTGCAAGTTTAACAGCTTCTAAATCGTTACTATTAACTGTCTTATTAAATGCAGCAATTTCTTGTGGATTTAATGCATCTTTTGCCCAAGTAACAATTTCAGTATATGATTCTGCACCACCAACTTCTGCTTTAATTGTATTTTGCATTTGTGTAGCGACAGCTTCTTGACCTTGTATAAAGGCATCAACATATGATTTAGGAATACCCGCTTTTTCTAAAGCAGCAAAAGATTTTTCATCTAATGTTCCTTTTTCGTCATATTCGGATTGTAGTTGATCCATATTTAAACCAGCTGATTCAACTGCTTTTTCTGCAGTTTTTTGATCTGCTTCTATTTCTAAATTTTCTTTTTTAGGTTCAACTTCTGTTTTTTCATTTTCAAAAGATTTATCTTCTGCACCTAATTTAGATTCCAGTTCACTATAAGATTTTGCCATATCTTCGACAGTCTTAAATTTTTCTGGTAAACCTTCCGGCCTTTTTACTTCTTCTACTTTTGCTTGTTCTACTGGTTTTTCTTCAGTAGTTTCTTCTTGTTTTATTTCAACGGCTTCAACCATTTGTATTACTCCTGAGTTTGTTGTTGTTGCATCGCAGCATCAACCATCTTACCAGCCACACCAGGCGCTGCCTGTTGCATGGTATCATTAATTTGTTGTTGCTGTGCTTGTTGCTGTTGAGCTTCTTGCTCTGCGGCTAATTGATCTTGAGACTTAACAAGTCCTTCAGTATCAATACCATGACCAGTAGCAATACGTTTAATTAAATCTGTTAAATTTAACATCTGTACTACTTCAGGGTTCATTTTAGCAATCTGCCCTATTTCTGCCGTGAATTCTCTTAATTTTTGTAAGTCGTTCCCACGTCCTAATGCCTCAACACCAGTTATGAT
>Ga0208669_1000824_pt1 | contig 12037 bp, 2 predicted proteins | sample 21_taG_FD_184095 | JGI IMG/M metagenome (GOLD analysis project Ga0208669, IMG submission 184095) | Marine viral communities from the Subarctic Pacific Ocean - 21_ETSP_OMZ_AT15319 metaG (SPAdes) (version 2) | ecosystem: Environmental > Aquatic > Marine > Oceanic | place: Pacific Ocean | collected...
TAGATAAGTATAATGTAAATTTCCATTATCTAACAACCAATCAGCTAAAGGATCGTATCCATATGGTTCAGATAGTCTTTGAGCTACACCTAGGTTTAAAGAAAACTTTTTACCTAGCTTAAGTCTATATCTCTCTGATGTTTCAAAGTAAGATATATCTGCGAATCCATCTTGCAAGTATTCACCTTTAACTATAACCTCATCTCCTACATATCTAAGGAAGTGGTTTTGATCAAGGAACTCTTGACCCATCTGCCTTTTGTATTTAGCTTCTGCTAGAAACTCTAAGCCGTTACGTTTACCTATGTTCGCTCCGTCAGACCAAGACTCTTCAGTTCCATCGTAGAAAACTTTAGCCCTGTTTTCATATCCAAACCTAGCGATCTTCCTTACGCCAAATGTAAACGCATAATCAAATGGTGTCTCTACAGTTTCGTTCTGCAAACCGCCATGAGTAACAGACCATACATCTTGATCAGCTATGGAGTTCCCTCCATTTACAGCTGTGTAAAACGTAGCAAACTTAAAAGCTTTAGCTAAACTCTGTCCAAAGCATAAAGAGCAGGACAGTATCATAGTTGTTAATAAAGTCAGTCGTGGTAGTAACATTTTCCAGATTTATTTGTTGTTTTCATTTTACACCTATCCCCACTTGTTTTAATATGGGAGCATTGAACTTTTTTATTATCAGCCCGTTGTTCTACCTCCTCGTGGATAGTACAGTATGTACCACCTCCTTCGACTTTCTTACCACAACGTTTACCTGATTTATTTACAGCGGCACAAGTTATATCTTCTTTCCCGTCTTCTCTTTCTTGCTTTTGATCTTCAATAAACCCTTGCTCTATAGCAGCTTCTTCTTCAGCTTTCTTAGCTGCTCTTTCTTGCTTCTTTACTTCCTTTCTCTCCTCTCGCTCCTCAGTTCTTATTTCTTTGACCTCATTTTTAGCCGTCATCACGTCTTGGTTCTTGATACCAAAACTCCACTTACTCCATCCAAGCAACATAGCAACACGTTTCCAAGTCTCATGATCTGAGTTCATAGCCTCGCTAATATTCTGATACTTGTTGTACAACCTATTTAAAGGTAAGTTTGTTACAGCTTCAACACCACTAGATACAGCGTCATAGATAGGATTATCTAAATCTGTTTTGCTCATGTGCTTGATAACATCATTGTTATACTCCCATGTTTTTAAGCCACTGTAAATCTTCCTAGCTTTAATACCTATTGGTGGGGATATATTTAAAGCCTCAATAACTACATTGCCCCAATCTGGATCTGTAAAGAATACGCCATCCTCCATCTTCTCATTCTCTTGAGCGAACTTCATGATAACGTTTTTAATCGTGGATATAGCGGCTCCAGCTATACCTGAACCACGTAATAACGTATCCATCATTCCATTTATAACCCTTTCTTTTTTCTTGTCTGTTAACTCATCCTCTTCGTCGTCACCAAATAATGCTGCAAACAATGCTTGTTGTAAACCGTAGAAGATCATGTTTTGAATAGCGCCATAGTAAACTATTCTAGACACGTTAGCTTTCGCGTCACCCCTACCGTTAACTAAATCCATAGCGGCTTTCTTTATAAGCCTGTTGTATTGCATAGGTGTGTTCTGGAAAGCTAATATAAACTTACCAAGAGGTGAAGCTTGTTGTTGAGATATCCTATCTTCTCTAGCTGATTGCTGCGTTTCCTCAGCGATCTCCATCATATCCTCAAAAGCCTTTGTTTCAGCTTCAGACTGAGATAAACCCTCTTTAGTGTATGTTTTAACCCTGTTACGGTACATCGTAGCGCCACCAGTTGCAATAGCTAAACTATCCGCTATCTGAGTTGGTGTAAAACCAAGTCGTAATAGATAAGCTGTAGCAGCTTTCATTTTGTTTTTCGAGTCCTTTATATCAGCTAGTAGCTCAGCCGCGTTGACATCTGTCTTTAAACCAGCTCTCCTTTGTTTTAGGAAAGGAGAGTTGAATATCATAGCCACGTCCTTCCAGTACTGTGGTTGATTGGCAAATGCCGCTGCAGCTTGCATCATGTTGTTATCACTCCAATTAATGAAGTTTACATTTGATATCATTTGTAGCACAGCGGATCTAGCATTAAAGAACATAGTTGTACCTATAGACCCATGTATCCAGCTAGTGAAGTTGTTTAATAACCTTCCAGCTCCACGAGATTTATTACCTCCATGTTCCATCCTATATAAGATGTCTTCTAAGGCTTCCCTAAAGTTAGAACCGTATACAGCTTCAATCTTATTCATGTTAGCTTCGTTGAAAATAACGTCAACGTTATCTTTCCACTGTTGCAGGAACACGGATCTAGCATCTTTAAATGCATCTGTCATATCAGAAGCTATGGTACCACCTAACCAGTGTTCACCTGGTTGAGTTAAACCTCCTGGCATATTGCCTATAGAGCTCACACCATCAGCAAACGCTTTTAACTGAGGATCTGCTTCAATTTCTCTTATCAAATCAGCTTTATCTGTCTCCGTTAAACCCGGTATGTCAAACCCAGCTCTATTCCAGTTGTAAACCCTTATAGCATCACCATGCGTATACTCCGTGTTACCAATTTTATTAGTTAGTTTTTTGGTAACTTCAGGCATAGCTTTTCTAATCCTCTTTAAGTCATTTGCCACAGCTTGTTTAACCATGTTGAGGTTTCTTATACCTTTAGAGAAGGGATCAAATAAATTCTCTTTAAACCACTTATGATGCCTATCACCGGTTTTACCTTTACCCATAAATGCATACATCAAACCCGCAAAGTCATCTGCTGAAGGTGGAATAAAGAATTTAAACTTGCCTTTGTTCTTACCCCTCTTCCTAGCTTTAGCTGGTGAAAATCTTTTTACACGGCTAACGCCCTTGCTTTCTTCTAGTATAATGTTAAGATCAGAATCTAAATCAGCAGCTCCCTCGTCGATAATATTATCCATCTCTTGAGGAGCTCGTCTACTAAACTCTACCTTTGCTTGTTGAACTTTACCTTTAACGTCAAATGCGTCTAGCATGTTCTTAACCGCCTCTACATTTTGTATAGCATCATCTGCAAAATAGAAGTCGTTATAGCCTTCACCTATTTTTTCTGCTATCCAATTAGCTTTAGCTGACGCCTCTGATTTGCCTAAACCAGTTATGTTTTCAATAGGTATGTTTAAACCTTGGGCGTCTAAGAACTGCTTGATAGCTTCAGCTGATTCAGGTGACCTAGCTGTAAGGATAAACATGTTATCTGTTCCAAACTTATCAGCAAGCTTCATAGCCTTATTAAACAATGGCGCTATTTTACCGTCAACAACTTTATTAAATTCAGAGAAGTCAAACTCAACTCCTTCAGCTAGTAAATCTTTACCAGCTTTAGCGAACTGCTCAGCGTTCAGTACACCTTGAATTACTTTAACCTCACGTGGATTTGATACAAGACCACCGCTTCTAGCTTGGTGTCTGGTTTTCTTTAAGAATTCCTTGAAATCCATCTTAGGGTCCACAACACTCCCGCTACCCATAGGTTTACCATCTACATCTAACACTTTGATCAACCCGTAACCTCTACCGCGCGTACTCTCGTCTCTATTGAGCCACATTACTCTAGTGCCTTCCGGACCAGTTAGCGTAGCGTAGAAATCCTCTGGATTCAACTCGAAGTTTAAACCCTTAGCGCTGGGTGTTGTAAACCAAACGTTAGATTTTGTTGTAGCTAATGTATCATCAAAATCCAATACAGATATACCTTTAGGTTTAGCAGACTTCTTAGAAAACATACCTTCAGTTTGAAGTGGTATATCGTATTGTTGTGGACCAGGTGAGTTGATCTCAGTAACCTCCATGTTTATCGGTCCAACACCACCTCGTCGTCTAGTATTTAATCTACCAGTAATACCTAGTGAATCTAAAACCCCTACATTATCTCTACCTCTAAAGTCTTTATTTCTATGTTGAATCCAACCATTTAAAGCATTGAACAAAGCCGAGTCTGCAATACTTTCACTTTTAATAAGGCTTATGTTTCCGTCTGAACCTACTTTAATATCGAAACTAACAGGTTGATTTTTTACCATGTTAAACTCACTTCGATCCGAGCCAACGGTAGCTTGTATCGTTACAGTAGATCCAGATAATGTGGCTTTATTTAAACTACCTAAGAACCCACCTTCAACGTCTATTTTAGTTTTAAATTTTCCTAGTTTCCCCGTCACCTTAATTCCGGTGGTAGACGGGATAGCGCGTTTAGAAAAACTAATGTTACCCCATACACCTTGAAGGATTTTATCATTCTGCAAGTTCTTACCCTCAGCAAGCGCATCATTCATAGCAACCCACTCTCTACCCACGAACTCTTTATTAGTATCTATTTTAGCGGGGTCAATACTTCTAAGAGGCCTAATACGAGTATCACGGATAGCTTCTAAAGAGTATTGCCTACTATCACCTCTCGTCATACTTGGCGAGGTGAATTTATGCCCAGCGTCTGTTTGAGCGTTATCCATATCTTTACTAAGAACCCCAGTCTTATAAGGTCTGTAAGGTCCACCGCCCTCAAATATACGCATGTCAAGCTCACCATTGGTTAGGTAAGAGTGTATAATTTCTCCAATAGTTTCTTCTTGAGGTTTTAAATGCTCAAATTCAGTAATAGATCCGATACTAGCTTTACCTTTGTTTGCGACTATATCTTCAACACCTTCCATAAAATACTCAAACATAGCAGCTCTCCTCATAGGCGCTTGCATACTAGAGCCAAGGCTAGTTAAAGTCATAGCAAAATTAGCGTAATCGTCTTTAGAATTAAGTTTAGCGTATAAAGTGTCTAGCATTAATTTAACAACAACTCGCGCGTCCTCAGCTTGCTTCTTACCGTTTTCAAAAACTTTTGAATTAGGATCTTTAGCTAATCTTAATCTAGCTTCTGACGTTTCAGGTATTAACGTAGTGTCTAAAGTAACCCCGTCTAACGTGTAACCTCTTCCAGCTTTTTGTATATTACCTAAGCCAATTGTGTTAAGTATATTGATAAAATCAGGCATACCTTGACAACATTGTTTTCTGTTTTTCTTAGGTATTTTGTTACCTTTGCTATCAAGCTTAAGATCTCCAACTTTAGGCTCTAGAGCCAAACGGGCTTTAAGTCTTGCTGTGCTAAGTTTTGCTTGGTAAGACCGATATTCTTTTTCATACTTAAATTTACCACCATCTTCGTAAGATCTTACTGGCACTGGACCCAACGCAGCTATTTGTGCTTTAGTTAGAAGGTTTCTTCTATTAGCAAATAATTTATCGCTAGCTTTTTTTACGTCACTCTTATTCCACCTCCTCCATTTGTTTCCAGGAGAACCATCTTTTCTAACATCCCACTCAGGATCCTTAATCATAACACCGTCTACAACTATAAATCTTCCATCAGCTATTTTACCTGCGCCAGCGTACATAGGGGCAACATGTGCTATAAGCATTTCAGCTATCTGCTTGTCAGAATAAACTCTGTTTCCGTTTTCATCTAGCTGCTTTTTCATTTCAGCTGATATTAAACCTGGTATAGCTCGTTGTTGATTTATTTTTGTATCAGTTAAAAAATGAGCGCCTACACTTATAGTCTTCTTAGTTTCTTTATCTTTTGGTAGCTTATCTTGTAATGCTTTTAATACGCCTTTTTCAGTGTTAGCACTATCGTACTTGTCTTGTAAAAACTGTTCTAAGCTTAAAGGCGCGACAGTACCAGCGCTTTTAAGATCTTGGCTTATAGTATTGTACTCGTCTGCTTGATCATAAACCTCGTTTACTAATCTATTAATCTCAGATTTATTAAGTATTTCACCGTAAACAGCTTCAACTCCTACGCGTATAGAATCTATATCGCCAGTGTTAGAGTTAGCTACAGCTTTTATTAAATCAGGGTATAGTTGATCAAAAGTATTTTTAACTTTCTCCCTTACTTTTACGCTAAACATTACCTCAGCTCTCCCTTCTCCAAGCTTAGCGATAACAGCTTCTGAAGATGTACCATTTTCCATAGCGTTTTCTCTTAACGCTTGATTAGCAGCGAGTACCGTGGCTTGATTAACTAAAGCTTTTATAGCACCATCGTGCTTCCTGTTATTATCAAAAGTTCCGTCTGGTTTAATACCAAATAGTTCTTTAAACTGCTCAACAGTTAAGTCAGATTTTTTTTGTTGAGAGAACTTACCCGCGGCTGTAGCTCCATCTTTAAACTTCAACCTCTCTCCTTTTTCATAGAGTTCTCCAAGCTTAGTGTTAGCAACACCAGTGGCTTCACCGCTTACGGTTTCGCCTTCGGGTAACATCTCTAATAAAAACGCAGCGTTCTTATTAATGAAACTCTGCGCAGCTTTTCTTTGCTTACCATTTAGATCTGATGGTTTAATGATACGTTTAGGATCAACACCAAACTTTTCCGCGATGATGTCTAACACGCTTGATAATGGAGCACCTTTACCAGTGGTAAGTTTCTTAACATCTTTATACTGTACTCCCTCAAGGCTAAGGTTCGCGTCAACAATAGCCTGTTTAATATTTGATTTACCTTTACTATCTATGTTTAACTCGTTAACAACCTTTTTAGGTTTTCTAGCTTCACGTGCTTCACGTGTCTTAGTCATGTCCATCTCCTCAAGCTGTTGCATAAAAGTGTCTGTCTCAGCTTCTATAGTAGCTTCAAATGAAGTACCTTCGCCCATAGGTGCATCAAGAGAGACAACGTTCAGCATGTTGTCCTTCTTGTAAGCGTTCATAACATCACCCTTAGCCCTGTATATCTGAGACATACCAGCTCCACCAGAAACACCAGTTAACCAACCGAATAAGCTATCATTTTTTGCTGGATCATACTGCTTGTACAATCTCTCCATCAAACCGTCTTTAACGTTCCTTGTAAAATCCCGCATAGCTTGAGGTGGTACACCCCTCTCTACCATACCTTGTTGAATAAGACCGTCAAGTAAAGGGCTTTGACTTATTTTCATCCACGCGGATTCTACTCCACCTCGGCGGTTGAAATCTTCTTTGGTTTGATACTTACGTGTACCATCAGGGTTTTTTACTATGTCATCTATCTCTTGCCTCATATCAGGTTGAGACCTCATGCTAGCCATAAGAGTCTCTTGGAAATCCTCTTTAGCTTGCTCTTCGTGCTTTTCCTCTATGATCTTTTTAGCTTCCTCTCTAGTTGCCGGTGTTTCAACTAATTTACCTTTAGCTCCTTTAACAAACAAGCTTGTAATACGTTTATCGTTTACACCCTTTGTTCTAGATCTGCTGTAGTCTTTTAGAAAGTTTCTAATATCTTGTTCATCATTAAACTCAATATCGGTATCTGTAGTAGCCATGCTAGTCCTACGCATCAGATCTTTCATCTTACCAATAGCCCCGCCGTCTATAGTGATATTACCCTTGACCATGTTCTCTGACACAATAGCAAATATCTCCTCGCCTCTAGCGGTCTTACCGTACTGCTTGACTCTTTCTAAATCTTTTCTAGCCTCTTCGTTTATCTTAACACCTGGTCCATCTAATATATTTTCTATAGCCTCACCGAACCTTCTGCGTAATACAGGGTTAGCGCGTATAGTGTTGAATACAGCAGCATGTAAAAGCTCATGCGAAGCTGTTGTTGTTTTACCATCTTCAAAAATATTCTTTTCGTTAAAGAACATTTCATAGCTAGTCACCTCACCAGCGTTATTTAATACTGGAACCATAGCTCCATAAACTTGAGTGCCATCTTCTGACGCTGCTATCCTTACGTTACCTTTCTTTTGGGCTTCTTTTTTCCATGCGTCAAATTCAACCACTAAACCTTCATCAGTCTTAGACTGACCTCTAGTAACATTGATCTTAGCCCCACCCTCAGCTTCGATAGCGTCAGATTGATCTTGTAGTCTCTGTAGCTCTTGCTTGTGAGCACGTAAAACCTCATCAGCTGGGTACTTAGCTATAACACCGTTTTTCTCGTTTAAGTTTTTATTATAAACTTCATTAAGGGTTTCTATCTGCTTATCTTTATCAGCCTGCGTAGCGTCTGATTGAGCGATCTCTAGAGCTTGTTGCTCTATCTTTCTGTTTTCAACCTCTATCTCTACTAACCTCTTTTTCTCTGGTTTAGTCAGAGAATCAACTCTTTTTAAATCTAAAGCTATTACACTAGCATTTTCAGCTACTAACTCTTTATTGAGTTCAACCGCCGCGTCTCTAGCAGCCGGTGTAGAATTAGGGTCATTTATTATAGCGTTCTGCTCCTGGATCCTAGCATAGTTAATTTCCATCACATCAGAAGCTTCTACGCTTTTGAAAGAAGAGTGAGCATCCCTAAACACTGTGGGCATAACGAGTGTAGAACCTATAAGAGCTCCAGTAACAAACGATTCGTTTACCCCACTAAGTATATTAACGGTTTTATCACCAGCTAACCTGTCGATGTAATTACCACCTATAGTAGCTAAAGCCTCAGACCCACCCTCTTCACCTATGTCTATAAGTTTTTTAGCAGAGTATTTTAAAGCGTCACCACTAAGTATATTCCTTCTGAAAAAGCTACCAGCTGTTTTCTTACCAACTTCACCGAATAGATATTTAGTTGTCAATCCACCGGTTCCCTTCATAAGGCCAAGTGTAACCTTTTCAGATAAAGATTCTATAGCGCCGCTAGCTACACTAGCCGCATACATAGTAGCAAAGTTATGGTCTTGACCATATAGCCCACCAGTCTTTTCAAACAACTCTCGTTGATCCTCCATAGCGCTAAACTTCTGACCAGCAGACATAGCACCCATCATAACTAAACCGGCTGTACCACCTGTAGCCGCTAATATAGCAAGTTGGGGAGCTTGAGTTGCACCAGCTACTAGTGCCCATTCAACAGCATCTCCCACACCTTGAATGTCATCGTATCTTGGAGGTTCAGCAACCAGAGAACTAACATGCTCTTGGTAACCGTTGATAGCATCTTTAATATCATCTCTCCTTTTTCCAGAATACATTGACGCACCACCTGTAAATGGCGCTGCTAATATTCTAGCTGTTTCTACTACAGTTCCTAAGTAAGAATCTTCACCTGCGTAATCTATAAGTTCATCAGCTAAAGCTCCAAGCGGGTTTACCATGTAAACAACATCAGCTGCTCCTTCAGCTAAGTCTACGGTAGCGTTAGCAAACGCTGTAGCCATTTGAGTTGCTACCCTGTGATTCTTACCTATTTGATCCGTGAACACACCTAAATCTTGCTCACGAACAGCTAGATCACCCATCTCCTGTTTAATCTGAGTTACAGCTAAAGATATATCTTTCAGAGCATCTGAGCCGTTGTTGTGATCATTAACTAAATCGGAATACCTATCTATAAATCCTGTAATCTCCTCATTTGCGGCTTTAATACCTTTATCCGTAGTTAAATCGTGTTTAGCTTTAATAGCTTCTATCTTAACTTTTGGATCTCCTATCTCCTTTAAGTCAGCAGCTGTTTCTGTTAGCTTATCATAAACGCGGTTGTACTGCTCGTGAATTAGACTAGCCTCAATACTCTTGTCTTTTGCTTCACTTTCTATAGTCTCTAAATCTTTTAAAGCAAAATCCTCTATAGTAACTTGTTGTACCGATTTTCCAAACAAAGCGTTTATTGTTTGATTACCAGGGAGTTGACCAGAAAATGTTCCGGACTTATCAAAAGCATCAGCCATCTCTGAGGTTTTGCTTCTAAGAATAGTGTTACGCTCGAGGGTTCTTTCAGTATCTAGAACTGCCTCTTTAAATTCTGCATCATCGTTAGATATAGAGTTAAAAATAGTTGCTAGTGATTGCTCGCCTTTACCGACTGCTTTTATTTCATCCCCTTCAATATCTGCTAGAGTTACTTCTTCTAGCTTTTCCAAAAGCTTCTCACCCTCAGGGCTATCTAACTTGTATCCAGTTTCTTTTAACCACCTGCGTTTTGCTATAGTCAATTTTTGATTAAAATAATTGTTCTTATTAGCTTCGTATTCAGATTCTATTTTAGATGGTAATTTTGATGTATCTATACCATCTTTTTCCATTAACCTCTCTTCATTATAGTAATCAAGGTTCCCGCCATTTTTTACATATTGAGTAAGATATTCTTTACGAAGTTTTGCTTCGTTTTGCCTTTCCTCATCAGTAATATTATTATAATCAATCTCTTGTTGAACGTGGGTGTTGTACTTAGTTTGAGCAGCGTTTGATATATTTTCGTCCTCTCCTTCAAGTGCTTTTTGAATAAAACCCTCAGAAGAGGTGTCTTCAACCATAACCGCATCTTTAGTTACAGCATTTTTCGTCTCCATTTCTTTGAGTACTTTTTCATACCCTAACCAGTAATCTGCATCCGATCGCATTTGGTCCTGAAACTGGATAAAATTTCCTTGCTCATCGAAGTAGGAATCTCTATCAAGTTTCTTATTTCCATCCGCATCAACCTTATTTACCTCCCAAAAAGTTTCATCAATATACGTGTCTACGTTAACACCATCAGCATCAACTGTAGGACCAGTTGGAACCTCTTCTTCATTAGAGTCTTCTCCACCCTGGTTTGTTTGCTTATATTGAGCTATAGCGTTCTGTATTTCAGACATGCTAGCACCTTGAGCCTGAAGAACACCAACAAGTCTTTCTAATTCTTCATTCATTCTGTTGGAGCTGGGTTAGAGTTAATGAACTCGATAAGTTCTGTAGGTGTCATTCCCTGAGTTGCTTTAGCAGTCTCATGGTCCCATATATACTGCCTCTGTTCCAAAGAGCCTTTCTTAAACTTTGATAAACCATCTTGATATTGAGCGGCATCGTATCCCCCACGACCTCTCTTCCATGCTTCTTCTTCTTGTAGTGTTTTCCATTCTGCTATATAACCTTTAGCAACTTTAGGATTTGCCTCCATCGCGTCTATTATAGCATCCATGTCGCTATTTATTAGCAAATCAAAGGCCGCTTTTTCCTCTGTTGTTATTGTACCATCTCCATCACCCATCACATCCGCGAACTGCGCTATCATGTCTGGGTGTGATTTTATATGATTAGAAAAACTTCCGCCTCCACCAAAATCTTCTCTCATTAATGAAGACACCTCTTCGTCCTTTATATTAAGTTCGTTTTTACGTTTAACAATATCAGCATTAAAAGGCTTTCCATTAGCACCAGCTTCTTCATAAGATAGTAATCCATTCATAAAGTCTAACTCTTGCTTAACTGGTTTAACACCTTTGGCTATCATGTCATCCGCTTCGCGACGTGTTATAGATTTTGTACTTCCGTCTGGCATTTTAATATCAAATACCATCTCACCGTTTTCTCCAAATCTAGTTACAGCTGTTTTACCATCTAACGTTGTTAAAGCATTCATTATATGCAGAGATTCTGGATCACCTTTGAAAGTATTACTCCACCCTACTCCATCGTTAATTTTCTTCGCTGTCTCCATAGTCTCTTTCCAACCCTTAAGACCTGAAGCCCTTGTGGCTTGATCTTTCAACATACGAGCTTGCTCTTTCTTATCTCCCTTTCTAACTGCTTCTAAGTAATTATCTTTGTATTCGTTTTCCATAGTTTGGAATTGGTCATACAATTCTCCTGAGGCCCATGAACCTCTATCACCCATAGCATCAAAACCCGTCTCCCACGCGTTCTCACGTGCCGCTGTATCCTCCTGCTTTGCTACGATCTGATCTTTTATACCTGTAGCTATCTTACCCACTTCACCCGCTATAGCAGCTCTAGTCAAGTGTTGACGCGCGGTCTTACCAGATTTGGTATTCACTGGGTCAACCCCAGCTTCATATACTCGTCGCTGTGTTCCTTGTGACAACCTATAATTAGGTGCCGATGTTCCGTTTGCCATGATATTTAGTTATTCAAAGTTTAATCTCTTGAATCCAACCAGTCTTGGTATCCAAGATTAGTGTCCGAGCTTGCCCACTCATCTTCTAATACTCCAGGGTCAATATTATCACTACCTCCTCCACCCCATCCAGCAGCTTGCCCCGCGAAACTAGTTAACCCA
>Ga0208669_1000825_pt1 | contig 12037 bp, 15 predicted proteins | sample 21_taG_FD_184095 | JGI IMG/M metagenome (GOLD analysis project Ga0208669, IMG submission 184095) | Marine viral communities from the Subarctic Pacific Ocean - 21_ETSP_OMZ_AT15319 metaG (SPAdes) (version 2) | ecosystem: Environmental > Aquatic > Marine > Oceanic | place: Pacific Ocean | collected...
CCAATCCCTGTGCTCCTTGGAAGACTAAGATACCTTCTAGTTCGACACCATTGGGCTCATAACAAGCTGCCACACAACTAATTAACCATTTCCTGAGCAACATGTCTTTCAGAGCTTCAGGTGTGCTCGAAGTAATTGTCTTCAGGAATTCTCCAATCCTAGATGTTCCATCCCAAGGCTTGCTTTCGATCCATTCAATCACAGGATTGTATTCATTCGCAATCACTTTGAGATAGTCTCGTACCCTAGTGTGGGGTACTCCCATCTTGATACAGCGATCTTCGATCTCTACCAAACTCGCTTCTTCCTTCATGTCAGCGATAAAGTTCATGTGAGGTATTTCTATCTCCATGCGTTTTTTAATCACATTATAATTAACATTGATGTTGTGAGTCTTCATGACACCTAAGACATTTTCTTTTAGGTTCAACATACGACCTTTTTCTGAGGTTACAAAATCGACATCTGTGGGTACATCGACAAACTTAAGAGCAGGGATGACTTCACCACTGACAGATTTGTGATCGTTGTAATCACCTTTAGTCTCAGGCATATGTACCTCAGCCATGCCACCTTGTTTGATGATCCATTGACAGGCTTTAATCGCCTCTTTCTCACCAGTCTTAGAGTCATCGTTGTCTGCCACAAAGATGTGTCGTCTGTCTTTGAGTGTTTCAAAAACGCTTTCAGCAACCTTTGATAGGTTGTAGGCATCAAAAGAAACAAACACAGGACATGACATGTCTCTGTAAATATCAGCACAAGTAGCGTAACCTTCACCATAGTAAATCGTGTCTGAGGTCTTGAGTATTTCTTGCCCAAGAATAAAAAAGCTACCTGCTTTTTTAGAACCAGTCAAAAAACGCTTGGTGCCATCGTCAGAGATAAATTGCATGCCCACCACAGTGAGATCATTGTTCAACATCGGAATCATTAAGAGTCCATTTTCATCTACCTTCAAACCATAAGATAAAACTCCTTTGGTTTCTAAATAGGGATGTTTCTCACAGTCTTCGCCTTTCTCCCACATAGCCTGTGAGCGTTTAGCAGATTTGGTATGTTTCTCAGCCTTCTTGACTTCGACTTCTTTTTTAAGGCGTTCTATCTCTTCTCGTTCAGTCTTGGTAACTGTTTGGCGTTTACGATTCTCAGGTTTCCAAATCGCTGTCGGTTGGTCTGTAGATATCCTATAGTCTCCCACCCTTCCAAATGGAACACTCTGATCCATCCACAGTTGATACCAACCTGACAGCTTCCTTTCACCACCTAAGTTGATGTAAGCACGACCAATACTCCCATCAACCACCAAACCTTTGCGTGGATCAACTTCCATGCCTTGTTCAGATAAAAAACTTAAAAATTGTGACTCTATATCTCCTGATAAAGGTCGTTCAAAATTCTTGGAAGGTGGTCGTCTAATTTTCAATGTCTGTTTTCCCTGTTGCTATATCTATAAAAGTCTGTACAATCCTAGACTAATTTACAAATAATTACAACCAATGGAGTAAAAAGATTATGAGTTTAACTATTAAATCAGATAGCAAGGAGTTTGAAGCTCTACCTGAAGGACAACACTTAGGTGTCTGTTATAAGATTATAGACCAAGGGAGCAGAAATGAAACCTATCCTAGAGATGCAGAACCAAATTCTGACAACACTAAGAAAAGAAAAACATTAAGTGTGACTTGGGAAATACCTGAGCAAAAAATGTCTGATGGTAGACCCATGAGCATTTCTAAAACTTACACTGCATCTTTAAATGAGAACGCCACCTTATATAAAGACTTAGTTACATGGCGTGGCAAATCATTTACCAAAGAAGAACTTGATGGTTTTGACTTGGACAAAATGATAGGTGCACCTGCTAATTTAGAGATCGAGCACAATGCCAATGGTAACGCTAGAGTCAAAGCTATCTTTAAACCTGATGAATTTAAAAAGACTGAGACTGTCAATGCAGGGATTATTTTTGACCTAGATGTTTACTGTGAAGAATGGTCAGGTGATAGCACTGAGCAAACCAAAGCCATGTGTGATATTTATGATGGTTTACCTGAATGGCAACAAAACCTTATCGAAGAAAGTTTTGAACTCAAAGGTGCCAAAGAGTCAGGTTCTACTTTTGAAACATCTGAGCCTGCTAAGAGTGGATTAGCTGATCTTGCCAAAGATGAGCCAGTCAAAACTGTTACAGACGAAGACATACCATTTTAGTTTCTGTTGGGTGACTTAGCTTTTTTGTTTAACATGATGCTTTCCCTAGTTGCCCACAGAATTCGTTATGAGTGATACCACTGATTATGTAAATGAGCCACCTCACTACTTAAAAGGTAGGATTGAGTCAATTGACTATATCAAACAACAATTAGGTGATGGCTTTAAATATTATTTAGAAGGCTCTATGCTGAAGTACAACCACAGGTTTAAATATAAAAACGACAACCCATTGGAAGACTTAAAAAAAAGCCAATGGTATCTTGATCGTTTAATAAAGGAATTATCCAATGACTGAAGAAGGCATCAAGTTTACAGTTTATCCATTGCCATCAGCCATGATGTTGCAACACGATTTGTCTCCTGACATGGTTAATCTGCTTAACAAACATCTTAATAATCTCAGGGTTGATAAGAATAAAACTTCCAGTGGTGACATCTTAGTAGGACAAATCTATTCAGGTGAACAACTTACCATGGATCATAAGTGTGATGAATTAAAACCATTCACACATCTTATGGAGAATCTAGGAGTTCAGTACATCCAACAGTTTGTCAAAATGACTCGTTGTGGTGTTTACCCTAAACGAGTGGAGATGGACCAACTGTGGTCAGTACATTCTTATGCAGGTGACTATAATCCAGTGCACGATCATGGTACTCAGTCATTGATGGGTATTTCTTTTACCACTTGGACTATGGTGCCACCACAAATTAAAGACAACAAAAATTTAGATTTATACAACTCATCAGGTGCAGTTGATGGGTACCTAAATTTTATTTATGGGCTCAATCAAATCATTGATCCTGAAAGACTGCGACCTGCACAAGCAAGAATAATTAAACCTGAAGTTGGCAAGCTCTTGATGTTTCCATCATGGCTACAACACATGGTTTACCCTTTTCAGGGTGAAGGTGAAAGACGAACAGTGGCAGGCAACTTAAACTGTTGGGATGTAACACCTGAAGAAATGGAGCAATCAAAAGATGGAATTTAAAGAAGGCGTTTACGAAGACTTACCCTTTGAGGAATACAATGAGATACCTGCGTATCGAGCCTCAGACCTAAAGCAAGTCGATCAATGTGTGTACACATGGAAGAATAGATCAGGGTTTACTGAATCACCTGCTCTGTTAGAAGGTCGAGTACAACACACAGTATTCTTAGAAAACCACAAGTTTGATGATGATTTTGTTATACAACCTGCGTTAGATCGTAGAACTAAAGTAGGCAAAGAAGCCTATGAAGATTTTATGGCAACTGTCGGTAACAGAACTGCAATCAGCCAAGACTTGTACGATGTGTGCATGGAAAGACGAAGAGTGGTACAAGACTTTATTCCTCATGGTGAAAACGATCAGACAGAATTAACTGTTTGTTATAAGTTGCATGGGCAAAACTTTAAGTCTCGTTTTGATTGGTACGATGGTAGGCATGTTTGGGATTTAAAAACCTGTCGTGATGCTTCACCTAGAGGCTTTAAACAAGCAATTAATGTTTATAGGTATCATATGCAGGCTTCTTTGTATGTAGATGCCTGTAAGAGCCTAGGATTGCCTGTAGAAGGATTTTCGTTCTTGGCACAGGAAAAGGCTCATCCATATCCATATGTGGTTTATACGATGTCTGAGGAAGCCTTGGAGTATGGTAGAGCTAAGAATGAGCAAGCACTACATACTTTGTTGGAAGCTGAACACAAGAAAGATTACAAGCCTTACAATGTGCAAGGCACTCAGTTAGTTGAGTTACACGATCTATGGTGATCCATTAGCCAGTAACCACTCCATTCGTTTTCGATCATACAACCAAAAAACCAATAGGTATCTATCACCCATTTCTACAGGTAAACCTTTGTGCATGTGGGTAAAGCTAGGGAAGATCAGTGCATGACCTGTGGGTAAAGGTTTGACTTCACCATAGTTATGAAACTCAGTGCCACCACCTTTGTACTTACCAGTGTTTAGTGGTATCACCACACTGATGTCTGCTGATTCATCGTGGTGCCAAGCACCTTGTTGTTTGTCCTTTAGATTGTAATTGGCTATTTGCACTGAACCTATGTTGGAACAATTGCGTTGCCAAATAGAATAGATGATTGGATTAAGCACTGTTTGAACCACGAACCACATGTTGCGATACAACTCAGGCACTTGATCTCTTAACACTATCTCAGGTATTTGCCTGAGCTCATCTTCGTCTTCATTAGCTTCAAATTTCATTGTCTTGATTTCATCGACTAACATCTTGCAAAACTTTCGTCTAAACAATGGCACTTTGTAAATGTCAGGATGTATCTTGGTAATGTGTTTTTTTAGTGGTGTTTCTTGCATACGATCTACACCATCACCTGAAGAAAACTTAGATAAGATTGGTAAGGATTCTTCGACTGCTTGATGTGTGCTGTGCATGATTGACCAATGCGATTGCATTGATAAAAGATAGTTATTTAACTTATGAATTGTCACATAAGAAGTTTACACGCTTTATTCCTCAATAAAAACCATGTAAGTGTCATCTTCTATTTTTAAGATTCCTAAGATTTCTTCACCTTTAAACTTGCGTAATGCACCTGTAAAAGATTTTGCTTTGACAGTTGGAGTGGAGACTTCGATTTCACCATCCTCAGTATCAAGAATAATTGCTTTGAGTAGGTTCATTTGCCAAAGGCTAGTTTGTGTATGATCTCTTCAATCTTGCGATATTTAACTTTTTCTTCTTGGGTTTGTTTGTCTTTGTCTAATAAAGGTAAACCCAGTTTTGATAGTGCCTCAATAATGATTTCTCTTTCTGTATCATTGAACGCCATGCTTTGATTTTTATTGATAGCAAAAAAAAGTTTGCGATCATTGGCTCTGTCTACCAAGTCTTTAACCATTTCAGGATATTCCTTGGTAGGAGCGTTTTCAAGTTTATACTCGATTGTAATTGTATCTAACATTATAAAACCTTTTTAGGATCAACATTTGCCAATCGTTCAATCACATGACTGGTTATGTTTCTATTATAATCTCTTTCTTTGCGATTAGTAGCATCGGCTTTGTTGCGATAAGAAGCTACAAAAACATTTTCACCATGCCTACCATAACTAGGAATGTATTGGTAAACATCGTACATGATTGTGGTTGGCATTATGCTACCTCCTTTTCAGATAGCTTTGTCAAAATATTGTTAGAGTGGTTATAGGCATTTCTACAATATCTTTTATCATAAAGAAGGCTACTGTCATTAAGACACTCTGCAAGCTCTTTAACTTCTTCAGACAAAACATATTTAAGATGTTTTGCCTGTGCTTTGGTAAGTTCTATCTTCATTATGCTACCTCCAAGGTTTGAAATTTTGATACAGCTTGGTGAAGATCACCACCAAAAATAAGTTTTTCTTCTCCTTCCCAAGAGGCACAAGAATAAATTTTGATTGCTATATTTGTAAGCGTTGGGATTTCTTTGAAATCTTTTAATGGTGTGATTTCGTATCTATATTCCAAATCACCATGTTTGTTGTGGTGTTCTGTAATATCACAGTCTCCATATTTTTCGCCTTTATTAATAGACAAAAGAAAACAAGTTGATAAAGCATCTCTATTTACAAGATGTTTCATTGTTTCGTAATTACCATCGTAATATTCAATCGCTTCTTTGATGAATGTAAGACCACCTTTGGGGTAGCCATCATGGTGTTTATATATATGCACCTCTGATTGATCCCACTCAGAAAGTGTTTTAAATGTATATACTGCTCTTGTGCTCATTACTATGCTCCTGTGATTGTGCCAATTAAGGCGATTAATAAAATTGGTACAGCCAATGCACTTAATACATTGGCTACTGGATTGTGGTAAAACCACATGTCGATTGTGTGTAACATTACGCTACCTCCTTGTCTAAGTTGATCCAATGAACAAGATACAACCACTCAGGCTTCTTAGTAGGGTTGTACTCTAAATCCCATGGCTTGTTCATATGCTCATACTTGCTAATGCTGTCACCTTGTTCTATCAAGCTACCTATGGTTCCTTCTGCTGTCTTCTGTGTCCAACCATTCTCTAAAAGAATGTTTATCATGTCAGTAACCCAAGCATAGTTAGTAGCCTCTTCAGGTTTTATTGCTTCTTCCCAAAAATCTCCACCCTCAACATACTCGTTAAGATGTTTGATGGCTTCAATCTGATTCGCTGTATAGGTCATGTTGTCTCCTTTTTTGTTATTTAATTTATTTCCCATATACCTATTATGCACAATTTTGCACAAAAGTACAACTATTTATACACTTTATTTACATTTATTTTTATCACTTATTTTCAACAAATATCTATACATTTTTGTATATTAGTATAAAATTACACCCACTATGGAAGAAAATACATTACAGAAAGTTAAATACCCACTAGGCAGGAAGAGTTTGGCAGTAGACTTAGATACCTATAATATGTTGCAAGAAATTTGTGATGTACAAAGGCGATCTAAGATAGATCAGTTGAAAGTGCTAATTGAAACAGCACACGATCAGTTGGTTGTTGCAGACACAGCCTAATAGATGTTTAATAAAATTTTTAAAAAGAAACAGTTACCTGTTTCTTATCAAATTGAGCACCCAAGTGAAATTGTTGAGTTGTTCAGTCGATTAACCTTGCATCATCAAACAGCATTAATAAGATTGATTTCAAGAAATCTTGTGATGAACATAGATGATGAAACCATCATGGGTTATGAGATGAACTTCGATGTAAAGGGTGCTGTGATTGAAGGAACCTTAGACGAGCCTAGCGATACCTGAATTTCTTAGAGCAATCTCCCTGTCTTTTTCGTTAGGAAGAATGGTAGGTGACATAACCTCCATTGGATTTAGTTCAGGTTGTTCAAACAAAGGTTGATCTATTTGTGGAACCTCAAAACTTTGCATAGCACCTTGTAGGTTGTCTATTTGACCTTGTTGTTGTTGGCTTTGTTGTTGAAACTCTTGCATTAATTGTTCATTAGCAAATTCTTCTTGTTCTGTTTTTAAACCTGCATTTCTTTCATCTATCGATGTAGACAATTTTTGTAAAGCCTCTTCACCACCTCTTAGCCAACTTTGTGTAGCTAAATAAGTAGAAGGTCTTACATTGTCTAAAAATGTTCTTAACTCAACAGCTTTTTTAGGATTTATTAAAGATTCAATTAACAAATCTTGGTACAAATCTTTTTGCGTTGCTAAAATATTGTCAGTTATATCTGAGGCTCCTTTATTAATAATTCTTGGAATAATATTAATAACACCCAAACCATATGTTTTTAATTTAGCTAATCCCTTGGTGCCCTCTTTTTCCATAATGTTGCTTAGGGTTTGTAAAGTTTGTGTAGGGGATGCTGACTGTGTAGCTATATAACTTACAGCTTGCATGGTATCAACCAAGTCTACAAAATTGTCTAATTCATCAGGTTCAAATATTGCTTCCCATACTTTTGCTCGTCTACCTCTAATGTTTGATGCAGGTGTACCAAAAGCCTCACCCGGACTTGTAAAAGCCTTTTCTCCTTCACGAATATTTATATTGGTGCCTCTACCTCCAAACGCTGTGTCAACATTTCCTCTAACACCAATTCTTTGTAAAAATTTATTAGGCACTTGCAATGGATTGACTGTGCCAACCACTGCATCATCAAATTGAGTTTGTAACCAAGCTCCTTTTAAATTTTGCCAAGCATCTGCACCTGCTTCATCTGTTTGCAATAGTCTTTTTAAATCTCTTATTTCTTTTGGTCGTGCAGTGCCTTTAAATAGTTTTTCTGTCAACATTGCTGATCTTGCACCACCTTTTTCAACAGCTTGTGCAAACATGTTAATAAGACTTCTATCTAAAACTTGTAAATGTCCTTTTGAAGGATCGTAGACTTCTGTAGCTTTTTTATACAAAGGATTTGCTTCTTTTAATCTGTTAGAAACCTGTGACCTAACTCTTGAAACTTCTCGTTTTATAAATTTTTGATTGTCTTTGGTTAAACCTTCTATTAATGGTCTAAAGTCTTGCGAAAGACTGTTATGCAAACCTTCTGTAGTGTTTTTAATTTGATTGGTGTTTTGGTCAATTAAAGAACTTTTAACTGTTTCTAAAGCTGTACGAAATTTACCTTTAGTATTTTTATCTGCTAATTGGTCATCTAAAGTTTTAACTAAATCAGAAACATCAATATTTACATCTTGAGAAAAAGCATCTGTGTAAATTTTACTAGCTCTTTCTTGTCTTTTGTTTGCTAACTTTTTAAGAACAGCATCACTTGCTTTTGCAACATCTATTGATGAATCTATACTGCTTTTACCAGTTAATTTATTTTTAACTCCTTCTCTTGCATATTTACCTGAACTTATTTCAGCAAAAAAATCATCAGCTATTTCTTGTACTTGTAGGTTTCTATCGTGATAAAACTTCCACAACTTTTGTGAATTAGGTTGTACTTGTAAATATTTTTGTAATTGTGTTCCTTCAGTCAACATTCTTTGTGCTTCAGGTCTTGTTAAAGTTATTCCATATTTTTCTTGTGCAAATGCTATTTTTTCTTCAGCAGTTTTACCACCTTCAGATACTATATTTTGTAATTGTTTCCTACCATCAATACCCGGAAATCTTGTAATCATATCTTCAGCAAATCTTGGAAAACTTTTTGCAGGAGCACCAAAGGGTATGCCTCCAAAAGCACTAGATAAACTTAAATCAGAGCTCATTTTTTCTGTGTCTAATGCAGGTCCATCTAACATTTGTGATAAACCTTCTCTAACACCATAAATAGTTCCACCCATCACTCCAGTACCACCAATCCCACCTGCTATTGCACCGGGTATGCCATACATAGCACCACCACCTACTAATCCACCAACACCACCAATCAGTTCACCTGCAAATTGCAGTGTTGGAAAAATACTACCTGTAATGCTATCAGCACCAATACCAAATGGTCCTTGTGCAAATTCTTTTTTGTATTCACCACTTGTAGGGTCACGATATGCGATGTCACCATCTTTATCTATATAATAATTATCTACTGGGTCTTCTTCATCAGGAAATCTTTTTGTAGCCAACCATCTTACTCTAGCCTCTTCACTGTTGGTTAAACCTGATAAAAAACCATCGTAAAAGCCACTTGTTTCGGAAGCATCTTGTTTTATTTTATCAACAGGGCTAGATGTTAAATATTTTTCGTTGACCTCTGCCATTAATCTTCTGCCACATATAATTTTCCATTAGAACTGCGATACATAGTTTTACCATTGTTAGGGTCATTTGGATCGGATTGATTTTGATAAGTTCCTGCCTCTATTGACCCATCAGGTACTCCTTGAATGTTTTTAGAAACTTTTTTTGGTGGATTTTCAGGATCACCATAGGTAGCATGTTTTTTGCTCAACTCGTTATAAACATCTTCGCCTTCTTTTGTCATTTGACTAACTATTTTGTAAGCCTCAGTATTTTGTAAACCTTGTTCTTCCATGTTTTTTAAATTATCTTCTATGGACAAATCAGGGTTGTAAACTTCACTGCCTGAAAACAATTTATTTTTTTTATGAAAATCGTTTTGGAATTTACGCATTGCTGCTCGCATTTCTGCTAAAGACACACCTTCGTTCTGTAATCTAGCTCTTTCTATTGCCCAAGATTCATCTAGTTCAACAGCCTTTTGTGCTATTTTTTCAGTAATATCTAAAATGTTTAAAAAACCTTGTTTTGAATTACCTATGGTTGCAGATGCTTTTAAAAACATTGCCATTTCTCTATCAGAAATAGCACCTTTAGTTTGACTAATTAAACCCATGGCTAAACCTGTGCCAACAGAATTTACAGCAAACATGCTTCCTAATTTTTCTTCGTCAATTAATCCATCTAGCTTTAATTGAACCATAATTCCACCAACACCCATGTTAAAAGATGCTAATGGACCAAAATCTTTATCTTCTAATTTGCCTGCGTAATATCTTGCTGAGTCTATCTTGTCTTGAACTCCAATTTGTGCTTTTGCTTCTTTTGCCCATTCATCTTCTACCGAGGTAATTGAATCTGCTGTGTTTTGATTTAATCGCTCATACATGTTTCCACTATTACTCATGTCTACTAATGGTTGCGTAATCTCTTGAGCACCATATTTTTCAGGATCAGACATAATTTCTTTAAACAAATCACTTTTTTTATCTAAAGTAGCTTCTTTTCTTTCGCCACTATCTTGATCTATCCAACTTAAATTCATTGTTTTTATTTCTTTGTTGGTATCACCAATCATTTTTATGTAGGCTTGATTTAAAAATTCATCAGCTTGTCGTTCATCTTGCATAGCCATTTGTGCTGCTTGTAGAGCTATTTGTTGTCTAGCTTTTGCATTATCTTCTTTCTTTTTTTTCATTCTTTCTGAAGCATTAGCAAAACCTACACCCAAACCTGTAAAAGCTGATGCTCCACCTGTATTTGGAGTGGCTAATAAGCCTGCTCCAAGCTCTGATGCAAGATCATAAAAACTCATGTTAGGAGCTTGATAAGTATATGGAGATAATCTTTCTTGATATTTAGTAAAGTTTTTATCATAGTCAGGTTGAAACCTATCCATCATTAACTTGCCTAATTCATCAAATTGATCGTTTGTAGCACTCACATCAACATCTGAATCAAATGGATTGATTGGATCGTTAACTGCCATTAGATAGTGTACCCTGCGTTTGATCTTTGCTGTGGTTGGTTAAAAAAGTTACCCAAAGCACCAAGTGTGCTTAAACCAACACCTAAACCTGACTGTAAAGCACTTGGTTTTGGAGCAAAGGTTGTAGAAGTTTGGAACGAACCTGTTGGCACTGACTGAACAAAAGGCAGTAAAGATTGATACTGAGCCATAGGAGCCTGTTGAGCTTGTAGCTGATTCATTCTTGTAGCATCTAATTGTGCTTGTTGTTGTGCTTGTTGAGCCTGACCTGCACCCATCAACTGATTGATGTCAAACGCACTAGCTTGTTGAGCTTGTTGCCCAATGTTTTGTAAGTTAGTACCTAAGTTTTGTTGTGCTTGTGCTCTTTGTTGTCCTATTTGACCTTCCAAGTTACCTAAGTTACTTAAAGCACCTGCTTGTGTTTGTTGTGCACCTAGTTGTTGTCCTGCAAAGTTTGATAACTGACTGGTTAAATTCTGTTGAGCACCGAGTCTTGAACCTGCTAATCCTGATAATCCTTGGGCTGTAGCCATTTCTTGTGCTCTTTGTCTTGCAAACTCACCCAATCCTGTTCTCTGAGCCTCTGAGAAGCCTTGTGAACGCAATGAACCTAAAGCCTGACCTAAACCTCTACCGAGAGCTTCTCGCCTTTCGTCTGCACTTAAACGAGCTCTTGAACCAAACGCTGATTCACCACCTGTCATAATGTCTCTAGCTCTTTGTGCCATGTCTTGTTTCTCGCCTGCTTCCAACACATCGTCTATGGTTTGTTGTACCACACGCTCCTCAAATGGATTGTAGAAAGATGAGGTTAAAGATGGGTCATAACCACCTAAAGTACCTCTGAGCAAGCCCTCAGACTCACCTAAACGATTACCAAACTGATCTGTAGCTCCCATGCTACGACCTGCAAGTGATCCTAATTGTGTGCCAAAGTTACCTACACCACTTTGTATGACACCTAATGACTCTAATTCTCTTTGTCTTGCTCTGTCTAAGCCTGTATCTAACGCACCAACTCCTGAACGAAAAGCAGACTGAGCATCATCTAAATATTGATCTTGTATGCCAGTGGCTTCTCTTGCCATCTCCATAGCCCTAAGTTGGTCAGGAGTTAAGTCTGCAACTTTTTGTTCTACAACTCTTGGTGTGCCATCAGGAT
>Ga0208669_1000828_pt1 | contig 12032 bp, 16 predicted proteins | sample 21_taG_FD_184095 | JGI IMG/M metagenome (GOLD analysis project Ga0208669, IMG submission 184095) | Marine viral communities from the Subarctic Pacific Ocean - 21_ETSP_OMZ_AT15319 metaG (SPAdes) (version 2) | ecosystem: Environmental > Aquatic > Marine > Oceanic | place: Pacific Ocean | collected...
TAAATAACCACTAGATGCTTGTTCTAAAATTTGTAAGTTTGTATTAGTAATAGTTCCCCATGTACCAGATTTTTCACCTGTTGTTATGAGTTCTAATTTTAAATCGCTCGATGTACTTGATGCCATATTTCTCCTACGGATTATCTGGGTCTATTGGGACCCATACTTGATTCACACCTGGTGGAATCGGATTCCATGATATCACACTTACAGGGTTAGTTGCAAGGTTTATTTGATTACCAGATAAAACTACTGTTTTACCTATTTTAATAACTACATTACCTGTAGATAGATTTACTCTTTGTCCTGTAGGTAAAACAACTGATTTACCTTCAATAACTACATTACCTACTGAAAAGTTTAATCTTTGTCCACTTACAGTTACAAATATACTAACTCCGCCTGGATCGGCAAATGGTGCTCCGGCAAATGTGCTTCCTCCAAAATACATTACGGTGTTTGTATCCTTGTCCAAGTTTGTGAGACACCTGGTACTACACCATCCCACTGTTTAATATTAATAGAAGTTGGTACTGCTATTTCTAATCCTACGCCAGTTGTAATTACATTTGCTTTAGCTTGAACTGTAACTGTACCTGTCGATAAATTTTGTCTATTTCCTGTAACAATAGCTGTTGCATTTGCTTTAGTTGTAGCATTTCCAATTGCTATTTCTACTGCACTTCCTGTAATAGATACATTTGCTTTTGCAACAACTGATACATCACCTGTATCTAAATCAACTCTTGATCCTGTAGGTAATACAGTTGCAGCTGCAGTTGTTGAAACAGTTCCTGTAGATAATTCTACTCCTGATCCTGTAATACTATATCTAAATGTAAATGTAACTGTACCGGTATCTAATTCTAAAACACTTCCTGATGGTATAACTGTTGCTTTACCAATTGTTGTTACATCTCCTGTATCTAAATTAACTCTATTACCTGTAACACCAACAACGTCTATACCTTTTGCTGTACCGGTATCAATTTCAAAAGGACTACCTGTTGTAGTTATGTTTGCACCTGCTGCAACAGTAACACTTCCTGTTGCTATTTCTGTTGCAATACCTGATACACCAATAACATCAGCTACTTGAACATTACCAATTCCAATATTAAATCTACTGCCATTTGGTAATATAAGAGCTTTACCAACGATACCAACAGTACCTGTTGATTCGTTAATTCTATTACCTGTTACAATCGCTAATGCATTAGGATTAAATCCTGGGTCTGCAAAAGGTGCTGATGCAAATGAAGTTCCGCCAAAAAACATAAATATAAATCCTTAAAAGGAGACAGGGGGTATGTGGTGGTGCCCTGCCTCCATCTAAGGATTATATCATCGTTTAAACCAAGAAGGAAGACCTAAATGAGGACGCTTGTCAAACATATTATCTCTAGCGCCTGGTGTTTTACGGTTGTTATAATGAAGAAATACTTGTACGCATTCCTTGCCTTTAAACTTATTTCTCCAATGTTCTAACTCACAGCCAGAATAAACTAGCATATCTCCTTGTTTAAGATCTACTTTAATTCCTTTTTTACCTACTTCTCCAGAAGGCTCTAAATATATTGGCCAGTCATCACCAGCAAGATTCATAGTAGTAGATATCTCACAACTAAATCTGTCTTTATGTCTTTTTAATATGTCACCTTTTTTATATATTCTTGCATAAGTATAAGCTGGATATAATTTTAATCCTGTTACTTCTTCCATTTTAGGTTGGCATTTTAACATTAAAGTTTCCATAGCTATATTAGAATACTGACTATATGTTTCTGGTATCTGTTCATCTCTACCTTCATAGTGACCTATAATATTTTCAAAGGGTGAAAAGTATCTAGCCTGTCTACAAGTATCATAAACTTGTTTCTGCATTAAAAAATAATTTGCAACAAAAGCTGCTAGGTCTTTTGATATTGCTTGACGGATAACTGTATATTTTTTCTTTTTAAAACTCATATTATTTTTGTTGGATCTAATTTTATATTTCCAGAAATACTTATTCTTTTTTTATTTGATAAATAAAAAGGATACACTTGATGTAATAAACTTGCAGGAAATAATATAATAGTTCCCTCATCTTCTGGTTCTAAATAAATTTTTTCCGTGCATACTTTGCCTAATATATTTGTATAAATAAATTCAAAAGTATTTGCACAAGGTGAGTTAGATTTTTTAATAAATTTTAATTCTTTTTCTTTTTTATAACTAGATGGAATTTGAATCCATACTACAAAAGAAAAAACACCCGAGTGATAATGAACTGGATTAAATTCATACTTGTTTTGGAAATTAACCCAAATAGTGTCTAAAACATAAGAACAATGTTTTGTTAAAATAGAAGGAACAATTGCTTCTAATTCTTCTTTTTTATATTGTTTGATTAAAGGTATTAAAACATTTTTAAAAAACCAATTATCTTTATCTTTTAAAAAGAAAGAATTAGATATATTTCCAGCTAGTGAATTATTACTTTTGTTTTTATTACCATTATTTTTTATATAAGATTTTAATTTATTCATTTCTTTTTTATTTAATTTACTTTCTATAACTCCTATATTTGCAAACGATTTAAACATCTTTTGCCATCTCTTTTGGCACGGCTTGTATGTTCCAATGTATAAATCTAAAAGGCTCTTTACCAAAGTCTACACTAAACTCGTGTTCCAAGAACCCTGGAAATATAATTAATGTACCTGGTGTAGGTCTAAAGTTTATAAGTTCTTCACCGGGCCATACACCTTTTCGATCTGGTTTCATTTTTAATTTAGTTGAACGTGCACCTGTTCTTGGTTCGTGAAAGATTGGATATGATGTTTTATCACTGCACTTTAAAAAATAAAAACCTGATACGTGTTGATTCCAATGTATATGTGCAGAATGATGACCGCCACCTTTTTTAGCAAACTCTTGTACCCATAGCTCACTAAACATAGTTGTGTATTGTGACATATCATAACCTTGATGATCTAAATACTCCCAAGATTTTTGACCAATGTAATTTCTAAAATCTAAAAAGTCATTGTCCATTGTAAGTGGTGTTGAGTGATATGATCTTCCAAAGTCGCCCCATTTTTTTATAGTTTCTTTTTCTCTTTTACGAGCTTCTTGAATATACTTGTTAGAAGCTTTGTTTAAAGATTTTACAAACTCTGGTTTTTGTTCTGACCAAATGGTCGTGTTAAAGTAATTATTTATATACATTATCTAAACGGCTTTCCTAAATGCCAAACAACAAGACTGTATCTTGTGCCAGCAGTTACTGGTTTAACTCTATGCCACACAAAAGAAGGGAATACAATAATAGAACCTTTAGGTAATATTTCTTTTGCTTTTCTTAAATGTTGACTTTCATCTCTCATATGTGGATCATAATTTCTAAAATCAAATTCTAATTCACCACCTGTGTATTCTGAACCATCTGTTAATTGACAAGTCATAGATAGTTTTCGAATCTTACCATTGTCGGGTCCTTCTTTGTCATAAGGTTTATCCCAACTATCACAATGCCAATCATAGTATTGATTGTGTTTATATTTTGTAAACTGACAAGATTCTGATCTGTCCCATTCAAAATTCCAACCAGCTCTTGCATTTGCTTCGTGAACGTATGGGTGTAATTCTTTATAAATCCAAGTATCATTTAACCATACTAGATCAGAGTTTCTTTTTCTTTTTAAATCTTTTACTTCTTGTTTGTTTAATTTTTTATCACCAAACCCACCAGTTCTAGCCATAACTTCTTCTTGTGAATTTGCATAAGCTATTACATCATCACAAAACTTTGGTGTAAGTACACCACTAAAATACCAATAGTAATTAGATATATTCATAAGTTATTGTTTGTACAAAATTTAATGAATCTTTTTGATTGTTAGTTAGATAATACATATTTGTTGATGGAAACATAATAAACATATTATCTTTAAGTTCTATATCCCAACTTCTACCTTTACGTCTATTATCCTCAAAGTGTACTCGAACAAAACAATCTTTAACTTTAACGCCGTAAAGCATAGTAAAGTCTGGAGAGTTACGTAGATCCACTGGATCAATATTTAATAAAGGAATAGTTGTTTCCGCAGGTTTATAGATATTTCCCCACGTTGATTTGTTTACTAGATTAATTTCATATTCAAGACCGATGTAATCTCTTATATATGTATTTAACATATCCCAAGTTCTTGAGAATGGGAAATCTTTGTTTGAATAAGTTGATTGTAATATATCGCCAGTTAATTTATTTCGGTCGATGTCCCAATACTTAGGCATCTCTACATCACCAAAATATAATGCTTGTTCTGTTAATACTTTCTTTTGCATACCTGACGTAATATATACATCTTGTATTTATAATGTCAATATTAGGTGAAAAAATTGATCTAGATCAATTGTGGTTTAGAATCTGTTAGATCCCAAGACTGTCCTGATTCATTCCAAACGTAAGACCATCTATGAGTATCAGCTGTATTTTGTGATTCTTGTTCTTCAGTTAAAGCAGGAGCATCACCAATTGGTGATTTCCAAGAAGCTGATTCGTTATGTTTTACCCAAGAAGCAAAAGGTTTTTTAGGCCAAAAGATTTGATCATCTTCGTCCCAAGTATAACCTATACCTGCATAGTTTCCTCTAAAAGGTGTACCACCATCTTTGTGTTGACCACCAGCTGTATTGTAAGATGTTTGAATCCACATTTGTGCAGGCCAATTATTATGTGTCTCTAAATATTGTTGTCCTACTGTTTCATCTTCAACGCCATCAGCGTTTAACATATCTTTGTTATCAAGTGTTAATACTTGAATAACTTTACTGTTCGCTCCTAATTTTGCAAAATGTGCCATAATGTTTCTCCTTATATATTATTTTTAATTATCATTCAACTACTGAAATTTGTACCTTATTATTACTATACCTGAACCACCTGCTCCACCAACAGTACAAGAACTAGGGGTATCTATTCCACCGCCTCCACCACCACTACCTGTATTAGTAGTTCCATTTGTTCCTCTAGTTGGTGGTCCATTAGCAGAACCTTTTCCAGCTCCACCTCCACCTGATCCTCCAGCTCCTGGATTACTATTAGTTCCTGGTTGTGAAGATCCTCCACCCCCACCGCCACCACCAGCTCTTGTTACTGAAGATCCTGTAATACTTGTTGCTATTCCTGCTCCTCCAGCTCCTGCTTGAGTTGCGCTTGGATTAGGTTGACCTCCACCTCCTGCTCCACCGCCGCCACCAGCTGAATATATATCAGGACTTGAACTAGCACCACTAGCATTGCCCCCACCGTTTCCTTGAGGTGGACTTACAGGGGGAGTATTTCCTGATCCACCAGATCCTGGAAATCTTCCACCAGATCCGCCACCAGACCCACCAGGTCTTCCAAGACTTGGATTACCTCCACAAGAACCTCCACCACCTGTTGCTGTTATTGTTGAAAAAATTGAATTTGAACCTTGCTGATTTCCACCACCAGGTCCTCCTCCACCAACAGTAATTGGAAAACCTGTTGCTGTAACTGTAACTGCATTTGTTGGTGCATTTGCAACTAATGGACTAGCTGTAAAATTATCTATTGGTGCGTTTCTACCTTCTCTAAAACCTCCTGCTCCACCTCCGCCACCACGAGTATCTCCTCCGCCAGCTCCACCTGCTATTACCATATAACCTACTGTATTTTCAGCTGGAACAGTCGAAACAGAAGAAACACAAAAAGTTCCTGGGCCAGTGAAAGTATGAATTTTAAAATCTCCACAAGTAGTAATTGTCCCACCTGTTGCTGTAATAAAATTTCTTCCTATTATATTTGAAGTTGAATCTATAACATTTTTCCAACCTTCAGTATCATCTACATAAACAAAATAAGCTGATTGTCCTTCAGTAGTTAAAGTTACGTCTGAATCAACTCCACCTATTTTTTGAGAACCATTTGGTGAAATAGTTAAACCATTTGTTTGAAATGTATTTGTATAATCTGCAACTGCAAAAGAATTACCAGCAGTTCCTGCTGGAAGATTTATTGTAAAAGCGCTACTTGATGTATCGCAAAAATATCCTTCGCCAGCCGTTGCAGTAAATGTTGCTGTTTTTTTAGTTGTTACCCAAGACACTTCACCTGTAGAACCAAAACCTGATGCAGTTCCTTGGTTTGTAATTGATACACCACTAGGAATTGTGAATGTATCTCCACTATCTCCTAATGTAGTTGTACCACAATTTGTTCTTGGACTAATTTTATTTACTTTTACTTCACTCATAATTTACCTATTGAAATTTGTACCTTATTATTACTATACCACTACCACCAGCTTTTCCTGCTTGACCTGATCCAGCTCCACCTCCTCCACCGCCAGTATTAGTTGTTCCTGCTGTTTGACAAGTTGAACCACAACCTCCTGTTCCACCACCACCAACACCTCCAGGTTTGCTTCCTAAAGCTGGTCCACCTCTTCCACCGCCGCCGCCAGCAAAATATCTAGCACCAGACACAGGGCCAGGTGTTCCATTACAACCAGCAAAACCTGTTTGAACTACAAAAGAACCTGCTCCACCTACACCGGCAGCTTGTCCTGGGGGATTCGGACCTTCGCCACCACTAGCACTCGCTCCACCACCACCTCCACCACCTGCAGGGTTATTTCCTTGTCCACCATTATTGCCTTGAGGAGGACTAACAGGAGGTGTATTTCCTGCACCTATTGTTCCTGTATTACCTACGCCACCACCTGAACCACCAGGACCAGCACTTCCAGGTCCTGGAAAAGATGCTCCAAAACCACCACCTGCTGATGTTATTGTTGAAAAAACTGAATTTGATCCATTTGCTCCTACACTTGGTGTACTACTAGGTCCACCTGATCCTCCACCACCTACTGTAATTGGATAATCTTGAACTGACACTGGTAAAGCAGTTGGTGTCGCTAAAGGAGAAGTTTGAGGTCCCGACATACAAGTTGAATTAGCTAATCTAAAACCACCTGCGCCTCCACCACCGGCAGACGAAGCTCCACCACCACCTCCACCACCAGCAACTATCATATAATCTACTAAATTTGATCCTCCAGTATTTCCAGCACAAGATACTGTAAAAGTTCCTGGTCCTGTAAAAGTGTGAATTTTAAAATCTCCTGATGTTGTTTCTGTTCCACCTGATGCTGAAACAAATTTTACAATGTTTGTTATTTCATTACTATTTACAGCCTGCCATCCTCTAGTTGCATCTGCATATATTAATGTAACAGCAATACCTTCTGTGTCTAATACCAAATCTAGTGTTAAATTTTCTATTTTTTCTGAACCATTTGCAGAAATTGTACAATTATTTGTATCAAATGTTTGTGCATAATCTTTTATAGAAACAATTGCACCGACTGATCCAGCAGGTAAATTAACTGTAACAGCACCACCTGTTGTATTAACAAAATAACCTTCACCATTTACTGCTGTAAATGTAGAAGTTTTAATTGAGGTTTGCCAATCAACTGTCCCTGTTCTACCGAAACCTGATTGAGATGCACCCGATGCAAGAGTAACGGTATCGCCACTTGCACCAAGAGTTATTGTGTTAGAATCTTCTTTGATGATGTTATCACCTGATTGATTCTGAATATTGTCTACTTTTATTATACTACTCATAACTTACCTATTTAAATTTATACCTTATTATTACTATTCCACTACCGCCTGCGGCACCAGGAGCTGCGCCACCTGCGCCTCCGCCAGCACCTCCACCTGTATTTGCTGTTCCAGCTACACCATTAGCTGGAGCTGTTCCTGATTCTGTTCCACCATTTCCTGCTCCAAATTGAGGAGTAGTTCCTGTAGTACTAGTTCCTTGTAAACCTCCAGTTCCTCCAATATCATTACTACTACAAGCAGGGAAATCATCTGATCCTCCGCCTCCACCGCCGCCTGCAAAACCTGTTGCAGTTCCATTAATAGAAGTTGTAACTCCAGCACCGCCGTCTCCACCGAGACCACCAGCATTAGCTGCTATTGTAGCTCCTTGATTGTTATTTGTTCCACCTGCAGGAAGGGATACTGATGGAGGTGCTTGAGAAGAACCAATAGATCCAGCTCCACCTCCTCCACTTGCCGCAGCATTTTGAGAAGTTCTTGGTCCAGCGCCTCCGTCTTGTCCTTGAGGTGGACTAACAGGAGGAGTATTACCTGATCCACCAGATCTTCCAGATGGTACGTTTGCAGGTCCTGATGAACCTCCTCCACCTCCAGATCCTCCATTTGCACCACATTTTTCCCCTGAATAACCTCCACCTCCACCACCACCTGCTGAAGTAATTGTTGAAAAAACGGAGTTAGCCCCTGATGAACCTCTAGCACTTTGAGCAGCAGATGCCGCTCCTCCACCACCAACTGTAATTGGAAATCCTGTTGCTGAAACTGGTAAAGCTGAAACACCAGAACCTAAAGGAGACACTGAATAACATCCTGAGGCAGCTCCAGATGATTCACGGAATCCTCCACCGCCTCCACCACCACCTCTATTTTGCCCTGAACCACCTCCACCTGCTACAACCGCGTAATCTACTACATTGTTAGGTGAACTAGTAGCTAATGAACAAACTGTAAAAGTTCCAGGACCAGTAAAAGTATGTATTTTAAAATTTCCTGATGTTGTTTCTTGACCACCTGATGCTACTATAAATTTTTCTCCAACATAACCTGTCCCTTCTTCTACTGATAACCAACCTTTTGTTGCATCAGCATAAACTAATGTTAAACTTTCATTGTCTATATTTCTTAAACTATCTTGAGCATCACCATTCATATTAGAACCACCTCTACCAATAGTTAAATTATTTGTTGCAAAAGAACTTCCATAATCTTTGATAGCTACAATATCACCAACAGAAGGTGAACTTGGTAAATTAACTGTAAATGCTCCACCAGAAGTATTACAAAAATATCCTTCTCCAGATGCTGCAGTGAATGTTGCTGTTTTAATTGATGTCTGCCAATCTACAGTTCCTGTTCTACCAAAACCTGATTGAGATGCACCACTAGCTAAAGTTACTGTATCACCAGAAGCACCTAGTGTTAAAGTAGTTCCGCATTGTGGTTCGATTGCATTTACTTCTATCTTACTCATTAAATAATTACCAATGTCCCTGTTATAGTTTGTGTTCCAGTAACAGTTACTGGTCCTGCTAATACGCCTGAATCTAAAGTTTGATCTTCATTTAAAGTAGAAGCATGAGTTACAACAAATCCTGTTGCTGTCATCACAGGTGATACAGTTCTCTTTGCAGGTAATGTACAAAATACATTTTTAGTTCCTGCTGCAAAATCTACTTTGCTATCACTATTTGATGATGAGATAACTGTGTCTCTTGATAAAGTATCAGGTGAAGCATCAGTTACTGTACCAATACCAACCTCATACTCACCAGCTGAATTTAATTCAATTGCATAGTAAGTTGTATTTGTAGTTCCAATTCCTGCAACGAAACTTTCATAGCCGGTTTCTGCACCAGCTAGATTCAAAGTTCCTGTTCCAGTAGTTGTACTAGTTTCTTTAACTCTATCGTTAATTACTAAAGCCATTTCTACTCCAAAATTTTATTACGCGTCGCCAAGTCTAATGATTGCATTAGAAGAATCAGCAGTTGGAAACTGAACAACGAAATCACCGTTAGTTGCAGTTTTTGTTCCACCAAAGTCTAAAACTAATACAGCTTCATTACTTGAACCTTTATAAATCAGTGCTCCTGTTGCTGATAAAGTTACAGAACTAAAAGTAGAATCTGCAAAATCAACGAATGCAATATTACTTGATATTGCCACACCATTATTAGTTAAAGTATTTCCGCCTGCAGTGTAGTTTGTACCAGATGAAGAAACTTCATTAGTAGTAGCATACGCTGTAGTAGAAGTACTGAAAGCTGCTTGTGATGTGTAAAGTGCAAGTTTAAAAGTTGATCCACCAGATGAATCAAAATTAAACGTACTCTTTAACAAGTCTGTTTTAAAAGAGTCAGGTACTATATTTGCCATTTAATTATCTCCTTAAATTATGATGGTGATTCAGATTTAAGGGGAGTACGAATGGTTCCATCTTCCCATTCATCCCGGCGTCTTCGACCTTGTTGTTCGATCGCATACGATTGTAAAGCTCTATTAAAAGATGCCTCGTAGTATTGTAACATATCTGCGGGACCTTTCAAGTATCCATATGCTTCTACCAGACATCCGTACAAAAGTAAATCCTGATATTTATTACTTGTGTAAGTTCCTTGAGTGCTTCCTGGTGAAGCTGTTATTGAATCTGGTTGTTTTGTATAGGCTAAAGTTATTAAATTAGTTGCATTTGGCGTAGGTGCTACTACCCAAAAATTAGCATCCCAGTTACCATAATATTTTGGTAAACCAGAAGCTGTGTTTGGAGTATTATAATATTCAGCCATAAAACTTGTATCTCTTTTTTCTAAAAAAACTTGATTACCGGATGAATCAGTTAATTGTACATATCTTATAAATCTTAAATCAGATGGTATAGTAACATATCTGCTTCCAGCAGATAAGTTTGATGTAGCATAAAATCTATTATCATCAGAATCTGCATCTCTATAAATTCTGTTTTCAGCATTTTTAATAATTGTTGATAAAATAGTATTAGATAATACAGAGTCATCTACTTCTGTATAGTTTCTAATATCATCTTGTAAGTTTGCTAAAGTATAAGCCATTATGGTGTTAGAGTAACTGGTCCTGCAGTTACAAACATTCCTCCTGATTTTTCCGTTACAGTTGCATTGCTTCCACAATTAAAACTATAACTATTTGTATCAATAACTGTTATACTAAATCCTGAACTATTTTCAAATAAAGAATACACCAGGCCTCCGGGGCTTCCATTTACATTTCTAAAAACAACGGTATCACTTGATGATCTTCCATGTGCAGGTTCTGTTACAATTACTGTAGAAGATCCTGAAGTTAAACTCAAAGGATTTCCAGGTAATAAATTTTCTGTAGCAGGTTCAGTTCTATCTGGTCTTGCATTTGATAATCCTTGAGGATCGCCTGTAAATCTTGTTGGTTGAATTTGTGGTTGTTTAGATTCAAATTCTGAATTGTGTACAAAACTTCCATCCCATTCAGTTACCATTTCATTATAAGGAAATGCCATACCTGATCTATCGGATATTGCTTGTGCATATTTTCCTCTAGATAATTTTGCCATTATAAGCTCGGGTAATAAGTTTTAGGTGTAATAAATGAACTTGATGAAGAACCATCTTCTTGTAAAGCTCTTTGTAATTCATCTTCATATAACATTTTTAATGATTGAATTTTTTCTGGTGAATATTTAACTGCTAAATAATATGCAAGTCCAGCTACCATACAAGGTACAAATCTATAAGGTACATCTGCATCATTAGTATAGTCTCCGGCATCTTGGATTCTTTTTACATAATAGTAATTAAAAAATTTACCAGCTTGATCAGTTCCTGGTGTTAAATATAAAGTAACTGTAATTTTATCAATAAATCTTTGTACAAAATATTGTGTAGGTTGACCTGTTGAAGTTTTATTTGATAACGCTTGATAAGTTGATCTATTTATTTTTGTAAGAGGTGTATCAATATTATCTGCATTTCTAAAACTTGCTTCTAAAATATCATCTACACCATAAACTGCTGTAGCACTAGAAGTTCCATCTCCTGTAGATCTAAACATAGTATAAACAGATTGATTATTAACTAATGTAATTGAATTGTTTGCAACTTCCCAATAATGCAAACCTCTATTAGACCATTCTTGAAACATTATGTTTAAAGAACGTCTTGCACTTTTTAATTGATAACCTGAAACGCCAGATATTCCAATTCTTTCATAAGACTCTTCTACAATGTCTGCAATAGAAAAACCTTTTTCAAAAATTGTAGTTCCAGAGGTAGTGTTAGCCATTTAGCCTCCTAGCCAGTATATCCGATAGTAACAGATCCTGATCCAGTTACATCTGCATAGATAGTATTTTGAAATCTAATTCCGTTTCCAGG
>Ga0208669_1000832_pt1 | contig 12008 bp, 3 predicted proteins | sample 21_taG_FD_184095 | JGI IMG/M metagenome (GOLD analysis project Ga0208669, IMG submission 184095) | Marine viral communities from the Subarctic Pacific Ocean - 21_ETSP_OMZ_AT15319 metaG (SPAdes) (version 2) | ecosystem: Environmental > Aquatic > Marine > Oceanic | place: Pacific Ocean | collected...
CAATGTCTTTTTTCATTAATGCTATTTCTTGTGCGGTTGTTGCCATTTACAAGCTTTTTAAACGTGCAAATAAATTATCTCTCAAAGCGTCTGAATCAGCATCTGCGACATCTTTAAAGAAAACCATCTCCTTTATAGTACCATCAAAGTAGTTTGGTGAAGTTCCAGCCTTACGACCAATAGTATCAATCTTATACTTACCTGGACATGCTTGAGCACTACCATGCTGTACTAACGAACTACCTGATGGTAAATTTTTGTATAAAGACGCTTCACCATTATTTTTTCTTACTAGAATCCAAACGCTATCGTCTGAAGTAGCGTGTCCTGCGTTTAAATCAAAATTTACATTATCAGTACCAGGTTTAACTCTAATAGTATTAGTATCCATTATTTTAAGCATTTCAGAAGCAGGGTCGGTTGCTCCTAAAACAACTTGTGCAGTAGTACCTGTAGGGTTGATTTTAATACCAATAATAAACTCATCATCTAAGCCATCCGTCCCTCCAATAAATGCTGATGACGCTAAAGTTTGCGAAGCATCCTTATCAAAAGTTAAAGCGCCTGTAGAAGCGTTATAAGCAGGTTGTTCAGCATCAGTAGCTTGAGTCATATGATAAGAATTACTTGAGCTATCAGACCAATTTGCAACACCAACATCTTCAGTAACTCTTGTACCGTTTTTATACCAAGCCACTAAAGTTGATTCATCAGAAGGAAGCCATGGAGATTTCCCTGATTTATCTATTCCTAACCCTAATCCTAGTGCCATATTCTACTTTCTAGTATAAATAATACAAGCTCCTGTTGTTAAAGTAACAGTATGAACTGGTAAGTAAACTGTAGTACCAGCAGGTATCTTAACAGCTTCCGCACCAGAAAGAAACATATTTGTATTACCATCAACAACCTGGTCTACAGTAGTAGCAGCACCACCACTAACAGTATAAGTTGGTGTAGTGTCTCCAAAATGACTCTCTTGACCCTCAGTAGAGGTAAAGTTAGCTGCTGTATTTAAAGTGAATACTGAGAACACACACTCTTCAAGTGCTTGAACTGCATAACCTCTAACATTAGCACAAGCATCTCCATCGTGTAGTAAAACAGCATTTCCCATTCCTAGGGATAAATAATCTAATTGTGACATAATTTCTTAATTTTTTTAATTCTACAAAAATACTAAATTTTAGCGACTTAACCTAGTGATTTACTTATTTATAATTAGCTTCATCAATTTTTCTCTATTTTTCATATATTCATCCAACAACTTTTTTCTTTCTTCTGTGTCTGCTTTTTTTGCTTGTTTTGTTATTAACCTTTGTTCTCTTTTTAATTGATGTATTTTTCTATCATTTTCAGTAGGATTCATAAAACCTTCTTGTGGTATATCCCAAAGCTCTCTTCCTACTGTCCAGTCACTTTCAAATCCTAGTATTTCTCTTATTGGGTTTTCTGATTCATTTCTATATACAGTCCCTATGTCTTCATATAAATTTACAGCTCCTTTAGCAGGTACACCCCCAAATTGAAGTAATATTAGATTTAATTTGTTTTTGTTTTTACTTATTTTTTCTTTATATTCTAAATATTTTTCTAATTTTTTTTCTGGCTTCATCTTTACATCAAAACGAATTTCATCCATTTTATCTTTATATTCTTGTATTTTTAGCTTATAATCAATAGCATTACTCATGTTATCTATTACGGGTGAAAGTCCGCCTTTGAAACCTTTATCTCCTAGCGCTAAATTTTTAGCAATACTAAGAACCTTACCTAGACCTGCAGTCCCCTCTACATTACCCATTATCATACCCCATATTTGTTTATCATCATCCCATTTGAATGAATTGCCTGCTAAAGCAAATAATCCTCCTAGCACGAGATGTGCCGCCATAAATGTCTTTGCATTTTGTTTTACATTCTTTTTATATTTCATCTCTCTAAGAGCTATTAAACTTATTTGATTTACTTGAGATTGAGAAGACTGGAACATAGTAAACACTTTAGCAAAATCACCCCCTGAACCTCTTATCATAGATATATTAGTTGCTCTTGAAGATTGCTGAGAAGCCTCTGCGAAAATTTCAAAATCATTTAATGCCTTATCATGAGCTTCTTTATGTGTATGTTTTTTACCTGTTTCTTTATTAATCTGTTTTCTATATTGTTTATATTGATAATCAGCATATACTTGTCCTCCCCATCCTATACCTACTTTATCACCCCATCTAATAAACATAGAGTTCATAGGATTGACAAACCTTCTCATTAAATTAGCCCATCTAACACCACCCATTATCATTTGGTCAGTCACTTTAGTAGTACCTGTTTTTTTACCTAATTTTTCTACCCCTTGTCTAATCTTACCTTTTTGATAAGCATTTCTAGGATTAATACTTCTAGTAACATCCATAAAAGCATAATCCCTTGATTTCCAAAAAGTTCCAGATTTTATATCTACAATCCCTCCTTGTCCAAATTTTAAAAGACCAGGAAGAAATTTACGTGTAGGCATTTGTGTACCATACAAAAGAGTGGAGAATGTTTGTTTAATTCCGATAGCAGGTTTTAAAAATAGTATACCTCCAGTTAAATTATTTACTAATTGACCTAAACCTGCATCATATTTAGTTCTAAAATTACCTGATAAGACATCCATATAATAGTCCATTACTTTTACATAAGCATTACCATGGAACTCTCTCATGTAATCTCTTACCTTACCATCTCCAAATACAGCATTTAATTCTCTTACAGTATTTGAATAGTGATGAAATTTTTCCATTGTTTGTTTATACTTCCAAAACGTCATACTAGCATCATGATATGCTAAAGGTTCACTATTGTTTATACGTTTTGTAGTATGCTGATTATTAGCTGTCCTAACATGATTATTAAAATTATTATCTAAAACATCATTAGCATTTATCTCTTTACCTCCTTTTCCTTCTATAAACCTAGGAGAATAAAACTCACCAGCTGTAGGCATACTAACACCAAACATTTTTTTATAAGTTTCATTATATTTATCGTAAGATTTTTGATATTCTTTAAATAAATATTCTCCAAACTTTTTAGTTTCAGGTGTTAAGAATTTATCTAACTTTTCTAAATTCTCTTTATTCCAACCCATATTATCTAAATTACTTTTATTAGCCATGTCTTTAGATTCCATCCATTTAGCTAAAAGTTGCATTTCAGTAATCTCGTTTAACTTATCTTTTACACCTTCCTTATTAATAAGCTCAATGCCAGAGTCTTTTTCTAATCTTAATTTATTTATAGCTATATCTACTGTTTCTACCTTTACACCAAATATTTTAGCTACATCATTTGTCCACTTTGTAATATATTCTTGATGGTCTTTAATTTCTGCATCTTCAGATTTTTTAACATGTTCTTTGTAAAAGTTTTCTAAAAAATATTGACCTTTACTTCTAACAGCTAACTTTTTAAAAACCGTTTGCAGATTATTATCCTCTACAAAATCCCAATAGTCTTGTGCTCTTTCAGGTGCTTTTTTCTTAGAACCTGTAGTTAATTTTTTCCCACCACTTAATTGTTCTTTAACTTCTTCTCTAGTTTTTTGAAACCTTGCACCATCTTCCGCTCTTTGTTTTTCTTTTGCAGTAGATGCCGTTAAAGATATTTCTGTAACATTCTTTAATAAAGCCTCTAACTCTTTAGTAGTTTTATTATTTAGCTGTGAAAATTCTAATTCAGTTAATTCTTTTTGTAATTTGTCTAATTCTTTTTCTTGAGATTTTCTATTTACATCTTTCTTAGCATCAGTTAAAGAATTTATATCATGAATTTTTTCTAAAATTAGTTCAATTTTTTCTTGTTGTTCAACTTCATATTTTTCACTCTTATTGGATTTTTTAACATGGTCATTGATTCTTTCTAGCCTGTCAACTAAATCTGCAGCCTTACCCCCTGTAACCTTATACTTTTGTTTTGCTACTTTTCTTCCTTGAGATGACTCTACAACACTAGTAACCTCTTGTATTTTTTTTCTAACCTCAGACCTGTAATCGGATGCTTCTCTGAATTTTTTATCGTTTATTAATTTATCAATTCTTTCTATAGCTCTTTGTAAAGTTACAGCATTTTTAATCTGGCTTGTTAGTCTTAATGTTTTTTGATTTGACATTATCTTGCCTAGTCCTGAATCTTTTAAAAATTTATCAAACTCTTTTATAAGATTATTAACTTCTTGTTTTGATTGTGTTTTACCCTTACTTACTCCTCTATTGTATTGCTTTATTTTATCTTTTATGTTATTTAATATTTCTTGAGTTTGTTTTGTTGCTGTTTTCATATCTCCCTCAGCACTAATCTCCAATACTTTATTTATATCTTTTTTAACTTGTGATTGAGTTTGCTCTGTTTGTCTAGCTGTCTCTGTAACAAAATTTTTCATTTGCTCAACAGACATATCTCTTAAAGATTCTCTATAAAGAAGCTCTAACTCTTTATTGTTATATCTTGAAAACATATTATCTATAGACTTAATCCTAGCGACAAATCCATTAATATCTAAACCTTCAATCTCCACTATAGTCTTTGCTAGATTAACAACTTTATTGTTTAATAATTCTTTTTTTGGCAATACTTTCCCTTTATTATATTGACCAAGAATATATTTCTCATATTTATTTTTATTAAATAATTTATATTCTTCGTTTGTTGATGCTCTTTTTACATATGCCAAACCATCTCTAATAGCATCTTTAATCTTTTTACCTGCTCTAATAGAGTTTGCTATAATACTTAAAGAACCATCCCATACCGCAGGAACTAAATTAACTCCTGGAGGTAATGCAAAAAACTTATCCTTTCTAGTTTTAAAAGATTCAATATATGTAGCTAAATCTTCTGCTTTTAATTTCTTAGCATCCTTACTAAATGACTTTATAGAATCTATATATTTTTGCAACTTAGCTTTATATACTGGAGAAAGGTCTTTAGGTGCTGATTGTGTCTTAACACCTCTAGATATGTCTAACAGTTTATTAATTACAGGATTTGTTTTAGCGTCCATATAAAAATTAGCAGTTTGTGTCATCAACCAAGCTCCTTTTTTATAATTCTGCTTTAGATTAGATAAATTAACCAATTCTTTAAAAGGCATAGGTTTATCAAGTTTTTGATAATAATCAAATAAAACTTCTCCAGGATATATAGGGTGTTCTACCATCCTTTCTTTACCAAATCTTACAGGCTTGTCTCGGTTTAACTTTCCAATACCTATAACATTCCCAGCCATTTCATTAAAATCTTCTCTTGATAATCTTTCCGCAACCTTTGTAAGAACAACTTTTTTATCTTTATCATATTTTATCCCTAATTTCTCCATCTCTTTCTTGCTGGAAGAAACTCTTGCGGCTTCTAACTCAGGGCTACTTCTGTACTGCTTCTTGTTTAATTTTGCTTGTCTTGTTTTTTCTTTAAAATTAATTTCCCCTTGTTTTATTATTTTTGCAGCATCCCTACTTACACTTCCTTTTGTTTTTTCAAAATTCTGCTTTATAGTATTTATAATCTCTTTTTTAAAGAAAGGATTAACATACATTGATTGCAATTTAGGATATACAACAATAGCAACATGGTCTATTCCTAGCTTACCAGCTCTTTCCATTATTTTAGTAGCACCTCCTTTATTCAAAGCAAACCCAGAGCCTTTTGTTTTTATATATACTTCTGGGTAATCATAACTAAACCCTTCCCAATCTTTATTAAATACAGCATCAGCACCAACAAACGCCACCCCTTTATTTTCCTTAAACTCTTTTATTTCTTTTGGGGTCATCTTATCTAAATCTATAAAGTCACCCTCTTTTGTTTGTGTTATGTTTTTAGAATCTGTATACTTAGTAAATTGGTTGTAGAAGTCCCTTAATTCTTTTTCATGCTCCTTAGTTAATTCTTTTAATTTTAATTGTTTAAGTATATATGTTCTAAATTTATTAAACCCTTGAATAACAGAACCTGTAACCTCTACAGTTTTAATACTTATATCAAGTGCCTTACTTAATAACGAAGGAGTTACACCTGGTACTACAAATGAAAAAGTCATCCCTTGTTTTTTAAGGCTTTCTTTCATATTGGTTAACCTTGTAATTACATCATTAGTATATGTTTTAATTTTCGCCTCATTTGTAGAACCTATTTTATCTATATATTCTGCTTCTAATTTTTTAATATTAAGATTTAACTCATGTATATTAAATTTATATATATCTTTTAATTCTTGAGTTGCCTTTCCTGTTTTAAGTAGATTTCTAAATTCTGAACTAATTCTTTCTTTTTCTTTTTTTGTTTGTTTAAGTACTGACACAGGGTCTGTAATATCTATTTTAGGAGCTGCTTCTTTTATAGTTTTTTTAGTTTTAATCTTCTCCTTTTCAGATACTTTTTTCTTTACAATAGGCTTCTTAGCCTTTTTAGAAGGTTTTAAGGACTTTAAAGCTTCTCCTTTGGTATTACCTAAATTATTACCTACAGGCTCCCAAACGCCATCTTTATTTTTTACTTCAAACCACTCATACCCTTCTTTCCCTTCAAGCTTTTTTAAATATCTATTTACCCCTCCTACCTCTGCTCCATGAATATATTCCCCTTCTACAGGTCTATCTACAATACTCGTTTTATCAGTTTTAAGTTTTTGATTAGGATTAAATTTTACTTTAGGTTCTGCTTTAGGTTTTTCTTTTGCTTTAGGTTCTGCTTTAGGTTTAACTGTAGGTTTTACACCTGTAATAGTAGTAGTTATATTGTTCATTTTTTCAGTCAAAAGATTTTTTACATCATTTAACTTTACCTTTGTACCTTTTTTGTATGTAAGATTTACAGAATAATAACCTCTTCTTCCTAACGGGTCTTTATGTTTTCCATTTGCTAAAGAATATACTACATCTCCATTTTTAAGAGTATATTCAGTAAAAGTCATCTTATCCCTATTTATTCCTTCTCCTCTAACATCTTTATTATTTTTTTCTTTACCTACAATAGTTTGATACCCCCCTTGAAAAGTCCCAGAAACACTAAGCTCCCCTTTATTTACTTCTGGATTATTAGATTCTAATTTTTCTAATTCTTTAGATTTCTTTTTTATTTTATTTGTATTACCTGTATACCCGTCTTTTGTTTCCCATATATCTTTTGTTCCATCAAGTAATATTTCTTTAGTTTCCTCTACTTTTGTCTCTGTTTTAGGTTCTGCTTTAGGTTCTGGCTTTAAAACTTCTTTAGCCCCCTCTAAAGCTTCAGCTATTTTTTGTTCTTTTGTTTTAACTTCGGCTTTAGGTTCTGCTTTAGATTCTAACATCATTTCGTAAGCCTCTCTTATACCTCTTTTTTGACCTGTATTATAAGACGAAGAATTTATACTTAGTCCATCAGCTATATCTTTTTTAATCTCTTTTAAGATTGTTCTTGTATCTCTTTCAGCACTGCCAGAATTAATAGCCCCACCTTTTCCTTTTAAAAGTCTATACGCATTTACTACTACTGCTTCACTATGCTTTTCAGGATTAGCTATAATATCTTCTCCCTTAAACTGTTCTGATAACTTATTTCCTTCACCGTTTTCCTTTGCCTTACTTTTAATATATTTAGTTATTTTCTCTTGTGAAATACCTTTTTCACGCATTAAAGCCACAGCTTCTGTTTGTCTTTTATCTAAGGTTTTTTCTAAAGATTCTAATCTGTTTGTTTCAGGAGTTGTGTCTGTTTCTTTAACTTCAGCTTCTGCTTTTACCTCTGCTTTAGGTTCTCTAAGAGCAGCTAACTCAGCATCATATTTAGCATTAACTTCTTTTCTTGCATCTATTAACCTATTTATTTCTGGAACATTATTAGCATCTAAAGCTTTTACTGCTTGTTCTTCTATAATATTAATCTCTTCTCTTCGTCTTTTTTCTACATTTTGAATTTCTTCTTTACTTACAGGAACCTCAGCTTCAGTTTTAACCTCTCCTTCAGGTTTAACCTCCTTACCTCCCATCTCCTTCAATCTAGCATCTAGTTCTTTTTCTGACAACTGAGTGTCAAAGTCTAATTCTAATTGACCATTCTCATGCTTAGTAAGTACTTCTTGTTCTTCTTTAGGTAATTCTTTTTTACCTTCATAATATAAATCTACTTGACTTTGTATTTCTGCCGCTTCTTGTGTATATCCTTTCTCTTTCAGCTCCTTTATACTAGCCTCCATGTTTTTGATATTCATACCAGACTTACCTTTACCTACAAGATTTTGAGCTCCATAAAAAGAAAATACAGCAGCATTTAAAAGAACCCTTCTTCCTACAGTAGACACATCAGGATAATTCTCACTTAACATTACATTATATTCTTTACCCCCCTTTATATCTTCCACTATTGCCTCTACATGAGTGGCAAACTCCAAAGCAGCAGTCCCTTTAAGACCACTTTCAAATACAGTATTACCAACCTTATTTAATCTAGCCCACTCTCCTTTAAATTTAAATATCTTTCCAGCAGGTAGAAATTTCCCAGCAGTATGGAAACCAAATCCAGTACCATCATGAAAGCCATACACTTGCATTTGTGCCTCTTCTGCTGTTGCTCCTAATAAATATCCTCTAAATTTATTCCATTTTTTAAATTTCTTAGCATTATTCAGTGCTTGAATTGTAGTTTTAAGCCATCCTGCAGCTCCAGTAACACCAAGTACTTTATTACCTAAAGCCATTTTACCTAATATAGGCATAAAACCAGCACCAGCTTCAGTAAACTCCATACCGAAACTTCTATTCATATTGTCTGTTTGAGACTGGCTTAATACTATCCCTTCTTTTCCTAATTCCTCTATAGCTACATCTACAAACTTTTGGTCAGATATACCTATTTTTTCTGTCAACTCTTTACCTATAGTTTCTTCTCCAAGAACCTCAAAAAATCTATCAGGAGCAGTAGATGCCATAGCCCCAACACCAGCGCCTATTAGAGCTCCAACTGGCCCTCCTACCAAAGCCCCAGTTCCAGCTCCTGCTAAAATTGTTCCAGCTCTGGTTGCTATACTCGCTTCAGTTTCAACCTTTCCTGGGTCTATATTTATCAAAGCCATGTCTTTCCAAGCTTCTCTACTTATTATATTTTGTCTGTTTTTTTCCCTCCATGATATAGCCTCATTTTTTACTGACTCATTTAAAATAGCTTCAGGATTAATAGATGCTTCAGATAAAGAAACATCTTGTACTTGAAAGTTGCCATTTTCTAGTTGAACTGCTTTGAATCCTTTCATTCTCCAAAACGAAGGGTCTCGCACCTCTATATCTCTACTAGATTGGTTACCCCATAATCTATGGTCTTCTTCTAAATTAGCGGCACTAATATAAGCGTCTTTTACATCACCTTCAAACGTCTTTATTTCTTGTTTTTTCTTATTTATATCTTTAGTTAAATCTTCTTGATATGGCTTTGCAACTTTTTCTACTCTTGCTCCAGTTGTTACATCATAAAGATATTCTTCTTTACCTCCTCCCAACGCCACTTTAGCATTAGACATTTTTGTTAAAGCATTATTATAATCTATTAAAAGAAGTTTTTTTACATCTTCATCTAAATCTTCTTTCTTTAATTTTTCACTTATTTCTTTTAATTCATTCTCAGCATCTACATAATTCTTTTCATCCTGATTCATATTATTATCATAATCATAACTAGTCTGTTCTGATAAATTTATGGTTCTAACATCTTCTGCTGTAATCTCTCCATTACCCTCTCTGTTTTTTATTTCTTCACTTCTAGCAACATCTCCCTGATTTTTTAATTTTTTATCTTTTCGTTTTTTTGCTGCTTCAACCTGGTTGTCAAATAATTTTCTTAAATAACTTTCGTTAAGGTCTATATAATCTTCTACCTTAGTTTTTTGTGTAGAAACCCCTCCGCTTTCTGGCAGTGTAGTAGACATCCATTTGCCAGTTTTAGAGGCAGTATTTTTTTTATAAAATTGTTTAAAAGCTTCTTTTAATTGTTCAGGAGTTGCTGTATTTATATCAGCAGGTAAATTATAATCTTTTGGATTATTAACTATCTTTTGAAATTCATCTACAGCTCTAGGATGTTCGCTCTCTAAAATAGATTCCGCTTCTGCAATAACTGCAGTGTCATCTGTAAAATTATAACCATCTTCTCCGAATATACTAGGTACAGGATTCCATGTAGTTTTATCATTTAAAGAAGGTACTAATCCAGGTAACTTATAGTTTTCTACTGGTACACCATATTTATGAACATTATTTCCCTTTTCATTTTCCTTTTCTTGAATAGAAGTTTGTTGTTCTGCATTAGCTTGATATTGACTATAAACCTGTCCATAGGTGTCTCTTTCAATAGACGTTAAAGTGTTAACATCAACATTAGGTTCTTTACCTATAGCTGACATTGCCATGCTATGAGGGTCTATATTTAAGTTTAAAAATTCAGATTCTTCTTCTGTGATAGGCTCGTTATCTTCAACTACAACCTGTTCATTTTGTATAAAAGGGATTTCGTATTCTGATACTTCTGAAGTATCTGTAACAGCTTCTGAGCCATCTGTAACAACTTCTGAATCGTCTTTTTTTTTTGAGGGAAAATACTTTTGATTAAAGGCATTATTATCTAAATCAGTTAATTCTTCAGATTTTAGATGTTTAAAAAGTTCTTCATTATTTTCACCTTCTTTGTACTTCTCAAAAAACTCTTCAGGACTTAAATCAGTTAATCCTTCTGCTTTAAGATGATTGTATAATTCTATATAATTTTTATCCATAATTATTAATTAAATTTTTTCTTAGCAGGCCCTCCTCCTTCTTTTGTTAGTAGATTAGGGATTTGTTTATAAAAGTCTGTTAGACCTAAAGTAGTTTCTACTTGGTCTATATTAGTAGTGGCACTTAATGGTACAGTTCTTATTTCATAATCAGTAACTTCTTCGCCAGATACCAAGTCTCTTTTTTCTTGTTGCTTTGCTTCTATTTTAAATTGAATGCCAGCTTTATCGTCTGATTTGGCATTCTCCTTATCCAACATTAAATTTCCTATCTCAACATCTATTGCGTCAACCAGTGCTTTAGTTTCTTTTTTAACTTTTGGAACTCTAACTCTAAGCTTATACTTGCCTTCTGATACTTCTACAATATCTTCCATTGCAACCTTTATAGTTTGTTGTGTCCCATCCCCCATATCTAAATTCATCTCTTGATACCCTAAATTCTTCCCGTTTTTTCTAAATATAAGATTTCTCTGACCTTCAGCTTTTATACCTTTTACTTCTTCCCCATTAACAATTTTAGTTACTTCTGTTTCATCTCTACCTTGATAAGCAGAAGAGAAAGTTAAATCACCATACGCACCACCACCACCTGCTCCAAAGCTCCAAGACAATCCACCAGATTTTTGTGTTTCTCGGTAAGATGGTTTATCATATTGTTTCATAGCCTCACTCATAAAAAATTCTTCTGCAGTCATAGCAGTCCCTCCTGCACCACCAGCCTCTTCCCAAGCTTTATTATTACTATTTTGAATATCTTCATTCTGATTATAAGCTTGCTCCATATAAGTTTTGTATGCTTCTTCAGAAGTTCCTTTTTGTGTTATAGAGCCTCCTTTACCGTCTGGAACAGTATAATCTTTATCTTTCTTCATACCTCCACTTTTCTTATACTTTGTTATTAAATCAGTAAGAGGAGCTATCTTTTTTATTCTTTGTATATACTCCAATGGATTAGACATATTGCCTGCGTCTTTTCTCCATGCCGCATAAAGGCCATCTACATCTTGAAGTTCCCCAGTTCTATCTTTTAATCGCATGTCTTGAACTTCTACATCTAACTTTGCCATTTTCCCAGATGAAGAAACAAATTGGAGCATCTCTTGTTCTTTTCTTCTTTTTTGCTGATAAACATCCACATTCTTTGAAGGATTCTGTAGGGCAGTATAATTGTCTTTTATAAAATTATTATAATCATTCCACTTCTCATTATACATATCTAAGTCTC
>Ga0208669_1000833_pt1 | contig 12000 bp, 7 predicted proteins | sample 21_taG_FD_184095 | JGI IMG/M metagenome (GOLD analysis project Ga0208669, IMG submission 184095) | Marine viral communities from the Subarctic Pacific Ocean - 21_ETSP_OMZ_AT15319 metaG (SPAdes) (version 2) | ecosystem: Environmental > Aquatic > Marine > Oceanic | place: Pacific Ocean | collected...
GGTTTAAAAGCTTTCAAAGCTCCAGCCCCATTCTCTGCAAATGGATATACTCCTCCTTGTAGAGTGGTGACACCATTTGAATTTATAAGCGTGAACGAATTATGCATTGTTTGGAAAGCAACTTCAGCTTGAGGAGTTTGAGGGTTAGCTATTTCGAAGTAATAAACTTTAACAGCCTCATTTGTTTGTAAAGTTATATTAAATTCCTTGTAGTAGGAACCAGGCTCCATAGTATAAGTGTTCAGTATACTATCTCCTTGTACGATTCCTATATAACAATCTCCCCATCCATCACCACCATCATCCTCTATAGTTAAAGTGTAATCACACGTAGGAATTATGTAGTTTAAAGTTGCTTCAGGATTGTAGTTAAACATAGTAGAATCTGTACAATCTATGGTGTGTAGTGTTTCACAACTACCATTGTCTAGGTCGGCTTGCAAATCAAACTCAATATAAGCGTTGTTTGTACAACCTTCTATAACCGAATCAGTACATTGCTCTAACCATATATCATCAGAGTATGAAGCGTTGCCAAAGTTAACTTGAGGTAAAGTCCAAATCGTATCTAAACTTCCGCAAGGCTCAATATCACCAAGCACTGCAACATTTCCATCTACGCCTCCATATAGCGAACCAGCTAAGCCATCTCCATAAGTATCACTTATAGTTATATTAGCACCGCTACTTGGTATGCATACATCATATGTTATAGTTTGATTGGCTTGACTGTAAGAGTATCCACCAGCTGACACGTAATCTATGGCTTCACCACTTAATAAATCTGTGACAACCCATCCAGTCTCACTTGGATATTGGTCTAGTGTTAGCTGTAAAATAATTTTGGCCTCTCCGTCAGAGCAACTTACTCCAACACAGCTGCCATCATCTGCTTCTGCCCAAGGATTGTAGTTCGGTGCTTCAGAGTCGATGCAACCGAATACAGGATATTCACAGCTCTCGTCGTTGATGTTAGCTTCTGGAACGTAATTTAAAGCTAACATATCCATACAACCAAGTACAGTATCTATAGGTGCAGGACAATCACCATCGTCATAGTTAAACTCTTCACAGTTAAAGTAAATATCATTACCATTCCAACTATAAGCACCGTCGTCGCACCAACCATCACCAACCCAATTGACAACGCCCGAAGCGTCAGTACCATTACAGTCAACAAATAAAGTGTCTTGAGCATTCAAACTACTACACAGAATAATTAATATAGAAAATATCTTTTTCATGTATTCTTACTTTAACATCTCCATCTACGTCTAGCAGCTTTACCTCTCTCACCAGTCCAGCTTTTTGATCTAGCACAAAAGGCTTTTCTTCTTTTAGCTCTAGCTTTACTAGGGCTTTTCTCTGTGACAGCAGTTTGGAGTTTACTGCCAGGGTTTTTTCTCCTGTACTTTCTAACACCAGCGGCTGTCATACCAGCTCCTTCTTTTGTGGTAAGAAAGTTTCTGTCTTTACCTTTAGTTGTTTTTCTAAGTCTAGCCATTAGTAACCTGTTAATAATTTTAATACATCATCAATCGCTTTGTGTCTGTGGTTATCTTCTAATACAACTTTATACACATACTCACTTTGCTCCATTTTAGCTATATCATCTATAGCAGAGTTGAATGAATCTTTAAGGTCTACCTGTTGATTGTCTCCACAGAATACCATAATAGAATCTTTACCTAATCTACCTAAAGCCATACGCAGCTGTGCTTTAGTTAGGTTTTGAAATTCGTCCACTATAACTACAGCTTCATCGAATGTTCTACCTCTGAAGTGTGTTAATGAGACTAACTCAATATCCTCGTCGTCCACCATTGTCTTTAATTTCTCGGGTTTATTATAAACCTTTCTCATATTAGACATAATAGGTACAAGCCAAGGCTCTAGCTTCTCTTTCTCTGTGCCAGGTAAAAACCCATTATCCTCTGTTGAAACAGTAGGTCTGGTAATAACAACCTTGTTGTACTGTCTTTTAAAGTACATGTCTAACCCTATCTGAACAGCTAATAATGTTTTACCGCTACCAGCTTTACCAACAACGAAATTGTAAGCATGTTTAATTATATTTTCTTTAGCTCTTTTTTGCTCTTCAGATAAAGTTATATTAAATTTGATATTACCTTTCGGTGGTTTCTTATTTTTGTTTTCCATAAAACACAATTACACGTCAGCAACTCTATAAGCCGTATCACCATCACCATCTTTATACGCTTCTAAAACCATTTTACGATTATTACCATCTGGTCTTAGAGATATATGTATCCAAGCAAAATCAAATTCATTAATCATTTGATCAAACTCTAACCCCTTTTTGATGACCCAGTCGTAGATCTCTTTATTACACATCTCGCCATCCTTCCAAAACTGAATATCCAGAGCTTGACCTTTGCAATGCTGGCTCTTACTAGAACCACCAATGGCTCTATTAAGCGCCGGGGAACGATAACCACTACTAATCCTGACAGGACCAATAGCGTCACGCATAGGCTGTATAAGATCTCTAATAAGCGCTTGCATATTATTAAGGTGTTCTTCACTTGGCGCATTTGATATGTTTAATCTAGCAGCTGTATTGCTTCTAGTGATTTCCGATAGTGTGAAATTTTTACTTAGTCTCATTATGATAAAATTACAGAAATATCTGGTGATGTACCAGAGTTAGTTATTTTTAATAAATATATTTCCTTAAGGAAAGGTGTTAAGCTGTGCACTAAACTTACACCGCTGGGTATAACTACATTTTTAAAGTAGTAGTTATTATTTGTACCATCATCTAGAAATAAAGAGACAGTAGCAGCATTAGAACTGTTATTGCTTATAGATATTCTATTATAATATACTATAGCAGTGTCTTTAATAGTTAACGTAGTAGTCGTAGCTGATGTTACATTCTTATATATTGCCATGCTTGATTATTTAAGGTGCAGCATCATACTCTGCACTAGTTGATGAGAGTGCCGTATTCCAATCGTACTCTACTACAGTGGTAACATACCAGTAAGTAGTTCCACCTAAGTCAGCGTCTGTAGCTATAGAGATAGATACCATCTCTGTAGATTCAAAATGTTTGTCATTACTAAATCCAAAATGATACACATGATAATCATCTGTGGATGCTACAGCTAAAGCTTCAGTCTCTTCTTGATTCCAGTTACCTCCCGTAAAGTTAGATATTCCAGGTGCTAATGTGTGCACACCTAACGTTAAGTTTCCTGAGCCCGTAAGACTTGAGGTCCTGACTGTGACTGATACTATTCTACCGTCACAAGGCATAACCATAGCAGCTTCTTCTTGGTATATCGTAGTTTGCTCATTAATATCTTTCCAAGGTAAGTAGTGAGTGTTGCCGCTACCTAAGTCGTCCATGAAGCTTTGAGAGTAAACCTCTCTTTGTTTACCAGTAATAGATCCTACAACATTAAGGTCTCTGGCTATATCTACTTCTGTGTCTCGAACTGTTACTACAGTAACCTCTCCACCACTTCCAGCTGTAGAAGTATTAGCTCTAATCTGGACAGTACCATTCGATGCTCTATTAGATAATATAACTACATCACTGTTAGCTGATAACATTAGTTTGTTACCTCCACCCGAGTCTTTATATTGTATAGAAGAAGATCCACTACCACCAGCGTTGTCTGCCTCTAGTACTATATCAGAGCCAGCATTCATTTCTAAATTAGAGTTACTACCATCTATACTTATAGTTCCTCCCGCCGTGCTTATCACTCCATCCTCTTGAACTGAAAATACTACAGAATCAGAGTTGTTTGTTATCTTAAATTTCTGGTTGCTCTCGTCGTTGTCAGAATCTAGTTTTACTGTCACTTCTCCATCTGATACTATATTAACGTCTGCGTCTGTAGCGCTTGTTATACCTTGAGAGTTTGTTGCTAAAGTAGCTGTACCAGCATTTATAGCTGTTAAAGCGCTCTTAACAAGCTCACCATCAGTTTTAACCATTATAACATTCGATTCTGTAGACGTGGCTAAATCCTCTAGTACAACTTTATTTCTAAACCGCGATATAAAATCCCATATATGTTGTCCTACCCAATTCATAGACCCATACCTTTTCTATTATACTTTGTTCTTTGATCAGTGTCTACATACTCAACGCTGTCATACTTACCACAATGAGGACATCTGAGCTTATCCAACCCAGACGCTTCATTGATTTTCCATTCTTCAGAGCAAGCTTTATCGCTACACTTATATATGTATGTATGTCTTATAAAAACTTTATGTGGCATTATTATATAATCACTGGTGTGCGTAGCACTTTTTATTTTTATTATCAGTCTTATTTTTACATCTTTTACCACTAGAAGTTATAGCTCTACATCTCACTTTCTTAGTTTCAGTTTGTTGCTCCTTCTTTTTAGTCTCTTGCTTTTTCTTAGATTTCTTTTCCTCTTTAGCTTTCTGTCTAGCTTCCTCTATGTCAATATCCTTAACACCAAGATCCCATTTATTCCAACCCATAGCTAAGGCTACACGCTGCCACATCTCATGATCACCAACAAAAGCTTCTCTAACATTAACCATCTTAGCTCTTATTCTATCTAATGGAGCGTTTGTAACGCCTTCAACAACACCTGTAAACACGTTCCAAGCTGGGTTATTAATACCATGATCCATCTGGTTTATAATATCCTTATTGAAGTCATAACTTTTTACAGCACCTATTATTTTTCTAACTTTACTACCAATTGGTGGAGATAAGTTTATAAGTTGCTGCATTATTTTAGAGTAATCTTTTCTACCAAAACCTTTACCAAGTTCTTCGTGAGCAGCTATTAAAGCGTTTTTAGCTGTAGAAACTAAAGCTCCATAGACTCCAACACCTCTAAGTAATGTGTCTAACATACCATTAAGTACTCTTTGTTCTTTCTTATCTCTGCTTTTATCTTCTTCATCATCACCAAACATTAAGAAAGCTAAGCCAGTTTGAAGAGTACCGAATATGATATTCTGCACAGCGCCGTAGTATAATATTCTAGACACGTTAGCTTTAGTATCGCCTCTACCATTTATAATGTCAGATAAAGCTTTCTTAGTTAATCTAGTATACTGCATAGGCGTATTAGCCCAAGCGAGTATTAATCTACCTAACGACGATGCTTGCTGCATTGATATAAGGTCAGGTCTAGAAGACTGCTGAGTTTCCTCTGCTATTTCTTGGAAATCTAAGAATGCTTGGTTCTCAGCTTCAGACTTAGATATACCTTCTTTCATCAACTTATTAACTCTGTTTCTGTAGAAGGTAGAACCACCCATAGCAATAGCGAAGCTATCCATCATTTTAGTAGGTATAAAACCTTTTTCTAACATGTACTTGATTACAGCTTCAGTCTTATTCTTACCTTGAGCAAACGCATCTGTTAATTCAGAAGCTGATACGTCTATCTTTAATCCAGCACGACGTTGTTTTAACATGTCTGAATTGAATAAGTACGCGAAGTCAGACCAGAATTGTTTTTGATTAGCGAAAGCTTTTGAAGCTTTGAATACATTGTTATCTTCAAAATTCAAGAAGTTAACCATAGACAAACCTTGAAGTGCAGCCGACCTCATATTGAAGAACATTACTGCACTAACAGCTCCGTTAACCCAGTTTAAAAATTTGTTTTCTACAGACGTTCTACCGCTAGGTCTGTTGCTACCAGTCTTCATTCTGTATAGCATATCCTCTAAAGCCTCTCTAAAGTTAGAGCCATATATAGCTTCTATCTTATTTAAGTTTTCTTTAGAGAATACTAAGTCAGCATTCTCTTGCCACTCAGCTAGGAATCTTTTTCTATCTATAGTTTCAGCTACCGTATGTAGATCACTACCTATATTTTGAGCTATCCAGTAATCCTTAGGCTTTACATAACCTTCATCAGTTCTGGTTATATTACTGAGTACGTTAGCGTAAGCAACAAACATAGGGTTTTTAGCTACATATTCAACTAACAACTTATTCTGTGCATCGGATAAACCAGGTACTTCAAAGCCAGCTGCGTTCCACAAGTAAACTCTTATAGCATTGTCGATAGTAAAATCTGTGTTTGCTACTTTATCATTAAGGGATTGAACTACTTTAGGGAATTGTTTCTTTAGAGCTGTATATTCCTCACTCATTTTCTGTCTTAAAGAGTTTATTTCCCTAATACCTTTAGCGAATGGTGTAAATAGATTATCTTTAAACCACTGCATATCTTTATTACCCTGCTCACCTTTGCCTACAAAAGCATACATCAAACCTTTTAAATCTTCAGCTGAAGGTGGTACAAAAAATCTTAATCTAAATTTATCTCTTTTAGCACCACGTAATTTAGCATCAACATCAGATATTTCCAACTTAGCGTCGACACCTTTACTACGTTCAAGCATTTTATTAAAGTCTTGACTAGCTGACTTACTAAACTTGACTTTAGCTTGTACTACTTTAGATTTAATATCTAACTGATCTAACACTTTCTTAACAGCATCAACGTTTGGTAGAGCATCATCAACAAAGTACATATCGTTATAACCTTCAGCAAACTTCTGTAGCATCCATTCACCTTTAGCTTCACCTTCACTCTTACCTAAACCAGTTATATTTCTCAAAGGTATGTCTATACCTTTAGATTTTAACCACTCTTTAATAGGTTTAGCAGAGTCTTGTTGTCTAGCGGTAAGTACAAAGACATTTTTGTTACCGTACTTTTCTATTTGATTCTTCATCTTCTGTAACAATGGGCCTTCCTTACCACCACGCACGTTAGCAAAATCAGAGAAATCAAAACTCCAACCTGCAGCAGCAAACTCAGGACCTTTAATTGGCCATTCATGAGATAGTATTTTAGCTGTTTGACCCGTGTTTAGATCTGTTGCTACGACAAAGTTATCTCCACCTATAATTAAAGTTTCATCAAAATCAAATGTTGACATACCTTTAGACTCACCGCTTTTACTATACTTAACTAAGTTAGCCTCAGCTTTCATGGCTAGTGATCTAGTTCTAGCACCTTCTTTATATATAGTAGCGCCAGACTTGGAAAACTTAGTTGCTTGTTCAGTAGCTTGTTGTTTAGTAATTTCTCCAGTTATTTGCTGATCTATTAATGCATTTTGTTTTTCAACTATAGCATCTATCTGTTGTTGAGTTTTATTTTTTAAATCAATATTAACACCAAAATGCTCTGTAATAGTCTGATCCATACCAAATAAGGTATAGTTGTTTAGATTCACACCTGAAGCGGTATATCTAACTATCGAAGCTAAACCATCAGCTATTTTTAAACTACCATCTATTATTCTAGGAACTACTTTATCCCAAAATATAGCAGGCATTTTACTGCTATAACCTGCTTGTCTAGTTTTAACATCATCAGTTTCTAGCAAAGCTATTTGAGCATATGAAGCTCTAATAACTTTCATAACCTCAGGGATACTCTGACCAGTTACAGCTGCATGCAATAACATTTTACCAACTTGGTTTTGAGGTAGTTGATGTTCTTCAGCTATCTTCTGGTCATGTACGAGTTTACCTTTGTTATCTATTGGAGCGCCTTTCATTGGAGCGGATACTCTAACCATATGATCTTGGTTATTAACGCTGTCACCTATCAACCTAAAGAAAAACCAAGCGTGGTTAGGATTTTTCTTTAAATGGTTTTGTATAGCTACAAATAAAGACTCTAATATATCTAGCTTTCCATCTTGTAGTTTTACAAACTCACTCTCACTAATCCACTTTTTATCTACTTTAAATAACTTCTTACCATTCTCCGTTTTAATTTTATTTTCTCCAAGAAGTTTACCTTTTACACTATACCCAAATCTACTAAATAGTTTAGCTCCTAATTCAGCGGTTTTAAACATACTATCAAACACAGATGTTATGCCAAATGTACTTATACCTTGACCTCCAGTTGTTGACTTTCTAAAATCAAATATAAACTTAGGATTGTTATTTAAAAATGTATTTAACACCTCAGAAGTGTGTTCAGCTAAAGTAGATAGTGAGTTTCCAATACGCAACTCTCTACCCCAATCCATCATACTTCTAAACTTCTCTTTACCAGTAGCACCAGTATAGTATTCTCTTTTAAATATACTAGGTATTGTAAACCCTAAGTTTTCTTGAAGTTTATTGAAGTTTAGTTCAGCTATACCTTTTAATTCAGCAGCTTTTTTATCACTCTTACTAAACTTAACGCTAGGGTCTCTATCTATTTTTTCTGCAACCTTAACTAAATCATTTTTGCTATCGTAACCTTGTATTTCTAATATACCTTGTCTTTTAGCTTTAACAGCTGGATCTTGAAGAACTTCAGATGTAGCATCGAAAGCTAACTCCTCACCTAGCGACATAGCTAACTTATCTTTTCTAGTACCTAAAGTAGAAGAGCCTACTTTATAACCTAGTAACTCATCCATATCTGTACCTCTAAAATAAGCTAGTATTTTATCAATACCTGGGAAAGGTTTTTTAGTGTGCAGTTGTGGACCAGCAGTTCTACTAGTATTCTTAGGAAGCTTACCCTCGCTAATTAATTTATCAACTTCAGTAGGTTTAGTTATACGTCTAGACTCTGTAAATATTCTTTGCTCTGGCTTCAAGTTACGTTCCATTTGAACCAATGTCTCAACTGGTAAAGCTCTAAATATAGCCTTAGAGTGGTTACGCAAAAATAAATCGTATTCACTCCTACCACCTATCATATCTTGTATAGGTTTTTTAAGCTCAGTTCTAAATGCTTTTTGAAGTGCAGCCCTAAAATCTTTTGCTTGAACATCTGGTAGTTTAGTACCAAAAGTTTTTATAACAGCATTACGGACGGTCTGCATCATATTTTCATCCAGCCTTATATCACGTCGTAATCTTGATCTCTCTTGAACTTCTGTATCATCTAAACCTATTTCATCGATGCGTTGCATTTCGATGTCTGTATCAGCCTCTATTTGCACGATAGGAGCTCCTTCAGATGTTGTTGCGTCTACATCTACAGTTTTAGCTGGGCCTTTATCTTTGTATATCTTATTATACACGTTACCAGCTTTGTTAGCTATCTGGCTTTGAATCCAACCAAATAAACTATCATTACTTTCTGGCTTAAAAGACTTAATATGAGATGTTAGCTCTGCTAATACGTCTTGAACAAAGCCTTCTGGTACAGGTCTAACCTTATACTTAGACGCTATGAGATTATCTAAGTAACCTTCTTCTTTTATTTTACGAACAACTTCATCTGCTTCAGCTTGATATAAGAAGTTACCTATACCAGGCTCAGTCATGTCTTGACCGTCACTATCTATTTTACCTAGTTGATCTATAGGTCCTTTAGCATCAGAAATAGATTTTGCAGTTTCAGTAACACTAGTACCTTCACCAGCTATATCAAGAGCTCTCTTACTTAGCTTACCTTTTTCTACGCTATCTTGGTAATCCTTTAAAAAATTATATACTTGTCTACCGCTTTTAAACTCCTTATTATATCCAAACTTTCTAGCTATATTTTGAACGAATTGAGCTAGCTTCATAAATATACCTTCGTTAAAAGTAATATTACCTTGCTTTATACCGTCCGAGAATATAGTTATCCACTCATCAGTTTGATTTATCCAATTAGCATCAGCAGCTATAAAGTCTTTATACTCACTCTTTAATCTTTTATCTATATAGTTGAATTGCTCTTTAGTTATCGTATTTTTAAAATCACTAATCAATTTAGTTCTACCTTCAATACCAAGCTCCTTCATTTGCTTAGCTAGTATACCGTGTAGTAATTCATGAGCACCAACATTTATAGCACCTGTTTTACCAGCTATATCTTTGTTTATAACTATAACATCACCAACAATAAACCCATCAGCACCAGCAACATCACTACCTTTGATTTTGTTGTTTGGATTATTAGCGTTATATTCTTCTACAGCTTTGTCATGAATAGTTTGAGCATCAGCATCGTTTTCGGCTACAACTGTCTCTTTACCTATTAACTTACCTTGTTCTTCAGCAAATTTAATAGTTTTCTGTAACGTTGCATCTCTTACAGTTTTAGCTTCTTTTTTTCTAGCTTCTACGTCTTTCGCTGTTTCATCTACAGAAGAGTATTTATCTATAACTTCTGATATTTCAGCTTCAATACTAGCAAGGTTTTCCTTAGCACCAGGCACGGCGAATATACCGGTCTTATCTATGTCAACTTTAGCTCTAGCTCTTTTCTTTTCTAGCTCAACCAGCTTCTTTCTGTCAGCTGTATCAGATACTTTAGCATCTATTTGAGTCTCATTAAAAGCATCTTTCTGTTTAGCCTCAACAAAGTTTTTTAGATTTACATCATTCTCTATTTGTATATCTATTTTAGCTAAATCTTCAACTTTAGTGTTAGGGTTTTTAACTAGCTTTTCTACTTCACTTCTTGATCGGTTTTCTCCATTTATTTTATATTTGGGAGGCCCATTCTTTATTGCTTTATATATTATATCAGCAGAGCTAACAGAACCAGTAACACTACCTATTTCACCTACAGCTTCTAGTGTTGCCTCACCTAAGTCAACTTCTTGACCAGCGGCTACTTGACCAGCGACTTCACCAGTAAAAGCTCCGGCTATCTCTGTACCAGTTGTTGTAGCACCAACTTTCATCGCTGACTTACCAGACCTAACCATTGTAGAGCCCACACCTCTAGAAAGCCCCATAGTTAAACCTTCTACAGCTCCTATAGTTAAACCTCTAGCTAAGGATCTAGATGTTATTCTATCTATAGCATCTTGATCTTCAAGTATAGCTCTTACATTTTCTTTGTTAAACTCTTTACCGGCTAACTCTTCTTTCAGTAAATCCGTAAGAGTTAAGCCTGTCTCCATAGCACCAACTAAACCGCTAGTAGCACCTATCACAGTACCAGTTAGTGCACCACCCGCTGAGGTAACAAGGCCAGCAGGTCCAGCCACAAAACCAGCTGCTCCTGCGGCAGCACCCGCTCCAGCCCCAACACCAGCACTAGCAAGAGTAACACCAGCCACGTCTTTTCCACTAGTGAAAGAGCCTGCCATAGTAGCTAGAGATGAAACAATCATTTGAGGTAGAAACCCAGGGTTCTCAGCTAAAGCACTTATCGTGCCCCATATACCTCCACCTTCTTTCTCTTGGGATTTTTGAAACTCAAGCTGCTCTCTAGTGGGAGGCAATGCCTCTGTTTCCATAGCAGCATCTATATAAGCCTGTAAGTTCTCATCAGATATGTCAGCACCTTGTGAGTAAACTTCAAAAGCTTCATCAACACTTTGACCCGCTGCAAAACCTTGTTTAGCTGAGACTAATAAATCTTCAAAAAACCCTCCGTCTGGTGGTAGCGTAGATTTATCTTCTGCTGATTCCGAAGAACCATCTTCCAAATTTAATTCCGTATTGTTTTGAGGCTGACCTGCCTCTTGATTTGATGCTGCAGTTTCTTGTCCCGCATTCGCATCCTGTGCAGGACTTTGTAGATTTCCCGATACTAAAGTAGCATTAGGATATTTTTGTAGAAATTCTTGCTCGTTTTCAAGTCTAACCTTTACAAGCTTACCATTCTGTAATCTGTATTCTTTCATGACTGTTTCGTTAGTTACCCGTTAGTATGTATTATTATTTGTTTATTATCTTAGTGGTATATCTTTATTGTTATTTCTTAACCATTGTGTGAAATTAGCACTATTAAATATCTCAGTATTAAGCCTACCCTTCATCCTATCGAAGTATGCTTGTATATCCTCATCTGATATTTTCGACTCGTCTATATTTTTTCGTTTTATATTTGATCTAAGAGCACGTATTCTATCTTTCACCTCTTTTGACTGGGTATTTACCTTCTTCTGATCCTGTTTAACATTGTTTTCTGGAACAAAAACACCATCATTGTCAAAGTCATTTTGCTCTGAACCACTACCACTAGGACTAATGTTTGATACAACAGGTGTAGGAGTCTTACCAGCACCGAACTGTTGAGCTAGTATATCAGTGTAGTATTC
>Ga0208669_1000834_pt1 | contig 11989 bp, 23 predicted proteins | sample 21_taG_FD_184095 | JGI IMG/M metagenome (GOLD analysis project Ga0208669, IMG submission 184095) | Marine viral communities from the Subarctic Pacific Ocean - 21_ETSP_OMZ_AT15319 metaG (SPAdes) (version 2) | ecosystem: Environmental > Aquatic > Marine > Oceanic | place: Pacific Ocean | collected...
CCACCGCTTCCTCAGTAATAGCGAAGGCAAGAGCCACAGTTTCCATAGTGTATCTTGCAGTGTAAGTTTCTTGAGCATTGTCAAAAACTACACCTGAACCTTCAGGTTTTACTTGAGCATTAGCGAATCCAGATAACATAACTTCCTCTTCGAAAGCTCTGTCTGAAGTTTCTGTCGCGTAGATCTCAGCATGTTGGTTTTCGTATCTTTTGTATTCCAAGCCGAACAGTGCGTTCAAACCTGGCTCTAGTTCTTTAACTAGTTGTCCTCGTGATATAGCCATAATTTAATCTCCTATTCTAACTATTATACGCCAGGTATTTGTTTCAAGAAGTGTTCATTGATCATTACAACAAAGTTTACGTGCGATGCACCTAATTCATTGTTCTTAATGTCTTTTGAAACACCAACTACTTTTAATTGTCCAGTAGTTGAGTTCAAAGTTGAATCATCTAATTCAACACCTGAAAGATGATCATGTGTACTTCCTGCTGCATAAGTGATGTCGTAGTTCATGAAAACATCAGTTTGTGCAGACGCTGTCGTGTTGTCTGATTGTACCTCAAATCTTTCATACGGATCTGAAGACACAAAGCCTACGATATCTGTAGCAGTATTACTTGCTAACAGATGGTTCGCAAACGTTGGTTTACTTGTATTCGCGTCAGTAAAGAAAACTCCGTTTAGAGCTCCTAGTAAAACATCTCCTGCTGCTGCCACACCGATAGTTCCAGTATTTAATGCTTTTACTGGATCTTGACCGAAGATAGCTGTAGCTGATGCTGCAATACTAAATTCTGCTAAACCTTGGTTATCTCTATTTTGACCGATTTTTCCTATTGCTCTTAAGCCGAAAGGACTATCTTGGTTTGCCATAGTTTTTCTCCATAGTTTAATTTAAATGATGAACTAGAAATTGTTAAAAAACTTATTTCTTCGTACCACCAAAAGTTACACGAGTATTTCTATCAACACTGATAGGCATACTTGGATGCTCTTCCTTTAGGAGATCGTTTTCAAAAGCTTGTTCTGCTTCTTGCGCTTGTCTACGATAGTAGTCCGCGTATTGTTTTGCAATCTCTTCAGGTACTCTAGCGAGCACTAGGCCACCTTGACCGATCACTCCCTTGTATTTACCGTCTTGTACTACAGCATAGTCTGTTTCATTATATTCATCGGCTCTTACTAATTCGAAACCAGATCTTATACGACCTTGTACGTTTTTAGAATCGTCGAATCCCATTGACTCAGCTCTAAGCCATCTGTGTACATATCCTGCCGGTGCAGGGGGTGCATCTAATAAAGATGGTGGAGCCCAGACTTTTGGTCGAGATGTTTTCTCTCTAGTCTGACTCGCACGTGAAGTTTTTTTATCTTGATTTTCCATGCTTATACTCCTTCCGTGATTTTTAATTGTTCCGCATAGTCTTTAAGTGGCACACCCAATTTTTTAGCAATTGCTACCTGTGAAGGCGTGAGTTTCACAACTTTGCGACCAGAAGATTTGTTTGTTCGCGTAGCTGAAGCTACAGTTTGAGTAGGTCTAGTCGATTCCTGGGTACTATTAGTATCAAACTTGTGAGGAAATTCAAGTCTTATTCTTCTATCTACCTCTGAATAATACTCTTCAGGTTCGATATTAGGGTCATATCCTTCAATTTCAGTCAACTGTCTGTGTATTACTTTTGCTCCCTCAGTCATTACAGGATCTTTATTGAACCATTCGTTTTTTCTAGCCCAATCTCTTGCTCTAGAATCAACTTGTCTTGGTGCATCCACTTCTTGTTGTATTGGTTGTTGAGGCACTGGAGTTTGAGTTTTCTGTTCAGCCTGCCTAGCTTTTAAATCCGCAAGTCTTGCTTCTTCATAACCTAGTCTTGAAATTTCTGCACTTGCAGCAACTTCAGCTTTAAGATCACTTTCTTCTCTAGCTTTTGCAAGTTTTGCAACAGCTGCTTCCATGCCTGCTTTAATTCTATTTTCTTTTTCAGATACAAAACCTGTATCTAATTTTGAAAGTCTAGCACTTAAAGCTTCTTTTTCAGCTAAAACACTTTTTGCATAAATAGTTGCGGCTTCTTCTCTTCGCTCCGACTCACGCATTTTTTTAGTTAATTTAGCTATTCTTCTTTTTACTCCATCAGAGTATTCGTCTAATTCTTTCTTTTTTTCTGTATTCTCTTCATTAGCTTGAACATCAGTTGGCTTATTAGATTTCTCAGATGAGTCATCGGCGCTACCACCGTCTTCAAGTTTTGTTTCACGTTCGTTTTCATGAGTCTTATCCTCCGCTGGTGTTTTATCCTCTACTACAGTTTCTTCAATTAATTCTTCTTTAACTGAATCTAACTCTACTTCGGCACCTGGTCCGGATGTATCTATGTCAACTGGTTTGTCTGTGTCTTGCATAGTATGCTCCTATGTTAATATTGATGAAAGATATCTTCGGGATTATCGATGGTTGCTAAAACTTCATCATCATTTAGCAATCTTACTTCCCCGCCATCGATTTGTATTCGGCTGCCTGCGTATCTTGCAAAGACAACCCAGTTTCCTTTTTTACACCATGGTCCTTCAGGAAACTTTTCTTTGTCATAACAATGTGGTCCCATCTCGAGAACGAGTCCACATGTAGATGCAACTTGTTGTCTTTCTAAAGTATCTTGTCCAAGATACAATCCACCTTTAGTTTTCTCCGGCATCTTAAAAGGTAAAACTAAAAGTCTCCAACCTGTTGGTTTAGGTAATTTTGAAGTTTCTTTTGTTTTTAAACGTTCGTAACCATCAACTTCTTTTTGATGTTGATCTTTATTTTCTTTTTCATATTTTTCTGCCAAAGCATTTTTATGCTTTGGGATTTCTGTCTTTTCCAATGTCGACGACTTTGCCGTCTCTGTCTTTTCCATTCGTAGCTCCTTTGTTTAGCAGGTTGGATATTTCCCCTGAAATATATTGGTAGGCGTGTGCCTGTCCTAACATGTACTTGTATTTTTCCATGTTGTCAATAGTACCACCTATCATAGCGTCACCAATTTGTTGGTAACTTTCTTTTAATTGTTTTTGTATTTTAGTTATTAATGTTAGTTCGTCCATTTGCTTTTTTACCTTTATTTACACCTTTCTTAATTATGTAGTCTTGTGTGCCATTTGCCCCTATCTCTACTTCTTTTTTAAGAGCTCGAAACAAATTCATTTGTTTATTTTCTTTTTCTTTTTCTTTTGAAAAAGCTTCTAATTTTTTCGTGTCCCGCATAAAATACATTATCTATTTTTACTGATAAATTGTCAAGGATACCAAAAAATTTGTATACCAATTTATCTAGCATTTCTTATAGCCTCTTTTCCTTTTTTAAATATTGAAGCAACTTTTGCCTTACCCATAACTTTAGCACGTTGTTCTCCAACAGTTAAAATTTGTATTTTTCTAGCAAATGGCTTGCTAATACGTTTTACCTTTGCAACAGTTTTTTTAGCGTCTGCAGGAGTAGCAAATTTTATACTAACTGTATCTTTAGGATTTTCGTCAGTATAAAGTCTTCTACCAGAACCTTTAGGCTTTTTTCCCGTTCCTTTTTTTGGATCTGCCACCTATGACTCCTTTTAACGTTTTAGCTTGCGCTGCATGTAATTTAGATGCTTTCTTTAAACCTTTAATTACACCTTTTATTTTTTTCTTTTTTAACATTTTCATCTCCTTCTAATATTTTAATCATCGTAAAGAGGCTTAGCTACATTAGTAGTGCCCTCATTTAATTTTGCAAAATCTTCTAATTTCATATTTATCTCATCTGCATTAGCAGGTGTTGATTGTAAAAACATTGTTGCTGTTGCAACAGGTAAACTACCTAAAATTTGTAATCCTTTTAAAGCTAATGGAGTAAAACTTCCTGCTTTAGCTAACATTGTTTGAAGTACATTTGTTTTTGCTTTACTAAGTGAAGCATCGTCTAAAATTACTTGTAAACTATTTCCACCTAATTCTTTATATTTTGATACTGGTATTTTTAAAGACTTAACAGTACCTTTAAAATCTCCTACAAGATTATTTAATGTTTGAGAACCACCTTGAGCCCAATACCTAGCCATATCGGCTCGTGGAGTAAAATACCTACCACTTCTTTCGCCAAAGCCTCTAGCCATTCCTGATCTTGAAGGAGCTACTCCTCTAAAGATTTCAATTAATTTTTCTATCCCAGCCATTTAACATTTCCATCTTCTTCTAGCCTGACGTAGTCTAGAATTAGGATCTTTAGCAGCTTTAGGAAATTTTTTCATTTGCCCTGCACTTCTTGCACAATATGACTTACGTCTATTAGCAGCTTTTGATCCAGGTTTAACTTTACCAGTTACCGCTGTTTTTAATTTAGAACCAGGGTTTGCTCTTCGATATGCTTTAACACCGGCTTGGGTCATGCCCGCACCTTTTTCTGTAGGTCTAAAATTTTTTTTATTTCTTTTAGGCATTACGTCACCACCTCTTTTAAAACCTTGAAGCATCTTACCGTAATATTTTTTATAACTTTGATTTTCTCCAGGACCACCTTTTATAAAACTACCAGTATATTTTGTATTTGGCATTTTCATATTATCCCTCCAATTGCTTTTCTATCTCTCTTAGCAAATGTTGCAGCTCTACTAGGTGTAGGGCCTGTATTCGCTTTTGCTTGTTTTCTTCTTACGGCACCCGCACGTTGCCCTTTGCTCATCGCTCTTGCTTTTGCAATGGGCACGCATTTTGGATATTTTTTTCTTTTTTCGCCACCACTTCTTCCACACTTCGGGTACGAACCATCCGGCCGCTTGTTTGCAATATCGACCCAATTCTCTTTTACCCATGATCGTAATCCTTTTTCAGCCATTACAGTTCAACGATTGTAGTCATGTCCTCGTCAACAATACCACCCATGTTCATTTTTTTACGCTTCTTCTTTTTGCCACCAGGAGTAACTTTACCTGAACAAACTGCAGAAGCATACATGTTAGCATATGCTGACGGGTACACTTTAAATTTTCGCTTTGCTGCGGCCTTACCTCTAGGACATAGTTTTGCCATTTAGTGTGCCCTTCTTCCCTTTTTGTAACCCATTCGTTTTGCAACTTGTGGTGCTACTTTTTTTAGTTTTCTTAAGCCTTTGCCTTTTTTACCAGCAGGTATTTTCTTTTTCATAACTATTTATTTATTTTTCCAGATTTTTTAGCTTTGCTTCCGAATTTTCCATAAGAATCATCTCTTGAAGCTTTTAATTGCTTCTTAGTTCTTTTTTTTCTAATTCTCATAGCTATAGATTCATCTTTTCTAGCTTTGTAACCTTGTTTTTTCTTACCGACTTTGCCACCTTTTTTATACATAGCTCCGCCTTTCATTCCCATGTCATCTTTGTAGTAACCAGACTCCATGTCTTTTCTAGCAGTAGACATTTTTCCACCACCCATTTTCATTGCTCTTCCACCTACTTTCATAGCAGATCTAGAATTAGCAACTTGTTTATTAAAGTATCTATTTGGCATTACTTTTTTCCTCCGTGTTGTTTAAATATTTGTGTTCCCTTGATTCCGTAAATGCTCGCCACGACAAGGATCCACAAATTTGTAAACCATGACGGCAATGACGCGAAGTGGTCAAAGAAAATATTTACTTTGTCCATTGCAGCCGGATCGTCACTTACGACTGCCCAAGCCAGCACCGCTATGGGCGCCGACAAAATTATCAAAACGGCCTCGTCCTTATAATCTGCTTGACGGGCTTCTAAAAGTTTTCCCTGGTAAGCTTCCTCACCACGAGCCTGCTTTTCAGCATGCAACAATTGTGCATCTGACATAGCCATTTTGGCCTTCTGCTTGTTGGCATATATTTTACTTCCAGCAGAGACGGCTAATTTAATTGCCTGAAACCACATAGCTTAATACCAAGTTGCTTTTTTACTTTTAGATTTTAACATTCTTCTAGTTCCTCTAACTTCAACAGTATCTCCAACACCTATTTTGTTGAATACTCTGTCTTGGTTTGTAAGAATAGTAGATCTTGGGTCTGTTTCAGTTCTAATTTCTGGAGTTGCAATCTCTACACCACCAGTTGCATTAGAAGAAGCAACAGTTCCTTTTCTACCATAAGAAAGTTTATTTTTTAAATCTGCCATATTTTTCTCCTTAAGCTGTTATAATTATTTTTTCTTAAAATTTCTACCAAAATCGTGAATTTTACTTCGGTTAGCCATTTCTTGTTTAGCAAGGGAAGTTGCAGCACGTAGTTCTGCAAGCTCTTCGTTTTGTTCAAGCTTTTCATCCTTGTTTTGTTGGTTCATAAACGCTTTCATTCGGTCAAGATTTAATTTTTCTTGAGATTGTTGTGCTTTTACGAAGTCATCTTGGGCTCTGATGTCCAATTCTCTAGCTTTTAACTTAGCAATTGGGTCATTTCCGTATTCACCCATTAACTGAGTTTCTTCTTTAGCAAAATCTTCAAACATTTCTGCAATTAAAACGGCTTTTCTAGACTCTATCTGCATATTGACCGCCATCATCTGCTGTTGCATCTGTGGATCTTGTGCTAAAGCAGGATTTGCTTGCATTTGTTGTTGCATTTGTTGCATTACTAAAATTTGATCTTTAAATTCTACTTCAACTTGCTCTAATGCCATCAAACTTATGTGTTCAAAAATATTTTTTTGCATTGCAGCAGTTACCATTGGGTTTCCTCTAGCTAACGCAGACGACATAAAGTTTAAATGAGCTGTAATATGGGCCTGATGATCTTGTCCTTTAAATGCTTGAAAAGGTTGTCCACCTAAAGCTTGTATTGCTTCAACACTTGGGTCCATTGGAACAGGTTTTGGAACAGGTTTTAAAACCATATCAATATTTTTTACACCTAATGCTTCGTACATTGCACGATATGCATTATACAAATTATGCATTTGGGGATTTGATTGTGCTAACTGTAATTCAGCTTGAGCAATTGATATTCTTTGTGTTTGAGAAAATATATTAGGATCAGCAATTGGTAAAATATCAATTCTATCATCAAAGTCTTGTTTCTTAATAAATCTTTGACCACCTACAACATCATAAGGATACTCTTGCGGTAGATATAATTTAAATACTCGAGCAAGCATTTTAAACTCATTCTTAAGACTCACATAAATTCTTTTGTGAATCGCAGACATTGTTCTGCTTCCTCGCTCCAACAAAGCTACTGTCGTTCCCACTGCTGCTTGTTGATTCCCGTCACCTACTTGAAGGTCAGCTATCGAAGCAAATCTTTGCCCGGCTGATACAACGACACCCATAAGCTGTAACAAAGTTTGTGAAGGCTCTTTGAATGGTAACGCCATAAAGGCATCTTTAATATTTCCACCTGGAGCATCCACATCTCTAAATTCACCTGGAGTAATAGATTGCGCGTCATCTCTAATTCGAATGCCGCGCATCTTAAATCCTGCTGGCAAATTGGAGAGGGTACCAGCATCTAGTAAAGATCTTAATGCAGCTGTTGCTGTTCTTGATAGTCCACCAATCATGTGGATTAAACCAAAACCATAAAAACCTAAACCAGGTAAAAATTTAAAATGTACGAAGTAAGAAATTTTCTTTTTTTGTGGATCATTAATTTCATAATTTCTTCTGATGGATAATACTTCTCTTGATGATTCTTCAATTGTTACAATGTATGGTAATTTAATTCCAGTAGGTTGACCATCTTGTCCTCGGTCCTCGAACCCTTCTAAATCTAAATCAACATGAAATTCTAAAATATTGTAGATATCTTCATTTTGTGTTTTTGTAATTCCTTCTAACTCTCGTTCTTTTCTTTCTAAATCAGATTCAGTATCAGCAGGTTCACCAATATCTACGTCTCTGTAAAAACCATTTACTTGTTGTTTTCTTAAATCATTCTCTTTGGTTTTAATAACGTGAACCACGGCCGTTGCATCTTCTAAAGATGTTGCAGAGTAAGGTACAACCAAATCTTCTGCAGGTACAAATTTAGAAACTGCTCTGCCTAAAAGATCATCATAATAAACTTTCTTAAAGGCAGATCCAGCAAGAGGGAGGTAAAATAACAATTGATCGAATTCAGGTTCGTATTCCTTCATCTGATCCATCAACTGCCAATTCATAAAATCTTTTACTCTAGTTGATTGCATTTCTTTTTCAGGAGATGGTGCACCCATGATCTGAGTTCTGATAGGTCCATCTGCTGGTAATAATTCTTTGTATGCTAATGCTTGAAACTGTGTAACAGCTTCTGCAAGAACTGGGTGTGTAGCACCTGCAGCTCCAGAAAAAGGTTCTGTTCTATCTTCGTATTTAAATCCTAAAAGATCTAAACCAGTTATGTAAGTGTGTTCCCATTCTTTACGAGACTCTTTGTAGTCCATATAATTTTGATTTAATTCTGAACCTAGAGGACCTAATATTTCCTCTGGTAATAACTCAGCTAAATTATCAAAGTGATTTTCACTTTGTGCTTGGTTAAATGCTCCAGGTTCAAAATTAATTTCTACGCCGCCATCTTCAGTGGGAGTAATTTCTGTTTCACCAGCATTAGGTAATGATTCGTTAATTTCTTCTTGAACCTCGACTTGTTCTTCGGGCCCTGCTATCTCAACCTTTTTTCGTATTTCGGTTAAAGCTTTGTCTATTTCTGCCATTTATTTTCTCCAATTTATCTTGTTTATATGCTTTTGATTCATTAATCAAGCCTTGTGGGTTGGGGCCACTTAATGGCGGTATTTGATCTCGTTTTACATGTTTCATGTTTTTAACAAGAGTAGGATTTTTTACATACTTACTAGGGTGCTTAAATACAAACGTCATTACCAATAAAATTTCTTTTTCTTTTTGGGTTGATCTTCTTCTTTGTAATCTTCTGGGTGATCTATAAATCCGCCTTGTCTGTATCTTAACAGAGCCTGTGTTGTGCTGTCAACTAAATCGTCATGATCACCATAAGGAAACGCTGCACACTCTTCAACAAGTTCTTGAGCAAACTCTTGATCGAGAGGAGCCCAAATTTGTCCAGCTTCAAAAAGTGGAGACACTGCATTAACTCTTGCAATTTTATCTTGACCTTTACTTGGTGTAAAATTCATTGCAGGAATTCCCATCTGTCTAAGCTCATACATTAAAGGTAGCCCCGATGCTTTTGCTTCAATGATTACTGTTTCAGGATTCCAATACCTATATTGTTCTAATGCAACACGACGTAACTCTGGAAACTCTAAACGTTCTTTATAAGAATCTAATAATATTAATTGACGAGGCGAATCTTCATTAGGACGAAAAACTCCCCAAGTAGTGATCGCACTGTAGTCAGCAGTTTCTTTTTTAAGATAAGCTGTGTCATAACTTTGAATAGTGTGTTCGATAACAGGCATGTGTTCTGATTCCCAATTTTTCCACCACTCACGTTTAATAAGAGCTCCTTCTTCTGAAGTTGGATTTTGCATGTATTGCGCGTTCCATTTTGCAACACCCGCTGATGCTTTAACAGAAGCTAAATCTTCTTTGCTCCAATACTCTGGCCACACAGGTTCACCGGACGGCATGATCGCTGGAAACTCTACGACTTCCCATTGATCCGCGTTCTCGTTGCTTTGTGCATTTAATAATCTTTGTGTTAAATCTTTTGTAGACCATCTAGTCATAACTAAAACAATACGACCTCCTGGTTGAAGCCTTTGCCGTGGTCCACTAGTATACCACTCATATGCATTATCAAATGCCGATGGTGAGTTTACATCTTGCTCTGAATGTGGATCATCAATGATAAGTAGATCAGCACCTCTCCCGGTCACCGCACCTTGGACACCGACTGCAAAGTATTCACCGCCATCAGATGTATTCCAACGTCCTGCAGCTTTACTATCTTCTTGGAGTCTTGTTTTAAAAATTTGTTGATACTCTTCTGAGTCAATTAAATGTTTTGCTTTACGACCAAAATTTACAGCAAGCTCTGCTGTGTGAGTTGCTTGAATTATTTTTAATTTAGGGTTTTGTCCGATCATCCAAGCAGGAAGAAAGAACGACGCAAATTCTGATTTAGTATGCCTAGGGGGCATGTTTATAATTAGACGGGTCAAATCTCCAGTTGCTAATCTATTAAATTTATCTGAGATTTCTTTGTGATGGGACCCCTCTATAAAATCTGGCCACATCTTTTTTACAAAAGATAAAAAATTAGTTTTAACTTGTTTAAGTTCTTTTCTTTGATGCCGTTGTATAATCTGTATCTTGAGCTTTCTTCGCTCAATAGGATCTTCTATTTTATTAATATCTTCAACAGTTAGCATATATTTCAATATGGGTGGTAAAGTATTATACATGATTAACTATCCAAATCAAACAATATAGGGTAGGTCTGGGACCCCTACAAAACTAAGGGGTATTCGATAAATAATAAATCATGCAAGTTCGAAAGTAATTCCTTTAGGGTCCCCTTTTAAAGCGCGCGAAGCGCGCCTGGGTGGGTCCCGCCCACATGCTCTTCTCTATATACAACCTGGAGAGGTATGCAGTTTGTGCATAGGATAATGTAGGATAGCCCATGCAAAAACTGCATGGGCTATTTCTTAACGAAACTATTTATTAATTTCTTTCAAAACATTCTCCTCTAAAGTTTGTAATTGATTGACCATAAACTTACGTCTTGTGTTTATGTCTTTCATACCTCGATTAGTTATTTCTATTTTTAAACCAATATGGTTTTTTAATAGTTGTCTAAGATCTGAGATACTTGGGTCACCAACAAAGTAAGATCGACCGCCCCAACAGAAATCTAAAAATTTAGTTCTGAAAAGTATTTCTTCAACAGTCTTATCTGTAATTTCAGAAACACCGACTGACATTAACAACCAACCCAAAGTGTCGGCTTGTTTTCTGTGATCAACTTTTGTGAAACCTTTGTTAAAGTGTTTCAAGTTTTCGTAGTGTACTATTAACATTGTATTCCTTTCGTTAAGTTAATAAAAAGAGTTTATTTTATTTATCCTATAATGTCCAATATTAAATTAAAGTTATCCACATTTTTTTTAAAGTGTGTCTTTTATGCAACACATTTTTTTCTTTTTTTAGGGTGGGCCCCGCCCACATGCTCTTCTCTATTTTTTCTAGTGTGACGTGTGTGTGTTAATCACACGTCACAAGTTATTATTTACTTATCAAATTTAAACTCCATTTGTTTTGCTCTCTTAAAACTTTCATCTAGTTTTCTATTGCTCTCAGTACTTGGCAACTGCAAAAAGAATTTGAAAGTAAATAAAGCTATTACTGATAAACCAATATACAAATCAAAGTATATTGCTAACACTACACCTAAAAAGATCATTACAAAGTTAAGTGCAAAAAGAATTGCTCTAATCATTATTTTGCTCCACTTGGTAAAGCTAATAATGAATTAGGTAAATCTAATTGAATGTTAGCGGTTTTCATTTCTTTAGATAACTCGCTCAAAGTCGGTTGAATATGGCTACCTGTATAAAGTATATTCAAACACTTTTTACGTTTTTGATCTAAAGCATGATACAACTTATGCTTCGCTGTAAAATGACGTTTTGCTTCCTCATAACAAGCCTTTTTAATTCGCTTTGTTATATATTCAACAGGATCGTTATCATCTTTAATATCAATAGAGATGTTATTCATATCCCATTTACGTCTTTTTTTACTATTGTTATAAATCTCTGAAATTTCATCAGCGATTTTTTGAGCTTTATAACATAAATCATTTTCCATAGATTGTTTCTTATCTTGGAAATCTCTCAACGCATTTACGCTTTTATCCAACTCTTTTATTTTAAGATTAAGTTTAAGTTCTTTGGCAAAATCTTTACCAACTTCTTCAACTTTCTCTTGCGCTTGTACCTCGATTTCTTCTTCTGCTCTATTAAAAGCAATTCCGAATTCATCTCGTACAAACTCACTCCACCTGTCAACGTGGTCTTTTCTTAATGGTTGCATAACTGTATTCCTTTCGTTTGTTAGTTATGAT
>Ga0208669_1000837_pt1 | contig 11946 bp, 20 predicted proteins | sample 21_taG_FD_184095 | JGI IMG/M metagenome (GOLD analysis project Ga0208669, IMG submission 184095) | Marine viral communities from the Subarctic Pacific Ocean - 21_ETSP_OMZ_AT15319 metaG (SPAdes) (version 2) | ecosystem: Environmental > Aquatic > Marine > Oceanic | place: Pacific Ocean | collected...
AACTAGGGTATGACTCTAGTGATCCTCAAGCTATTGAAACCCACAACAGATTAAAGTATGGTTTGATAGACGCACTGTTATCTAATTTACTTGGCACAGAAACTGCTTATGCTCAACGTGTAGCACCCTTAGGTCAAATACAAGATACCTATAAAAAACTATTTGACAAGAGTCTATTGACAACATTGTTTGGCCCATCAGGTGAAATATCAAAGGATATGGGAGCAGTTGCTGTTAATGCTATTAAGGCTATGGTGGGTGGTAGAACTGAGATGGTTAGAGAGGACTTAACTCAGTTAGTGAGAAACTTGTCAACAGTAGATAAGTACGTAAAAGTACAAGAGTTAATAGAATCAGGTAATTACAGAAGTAGGACACGAAAGTTAGTTGTTAGTAACCTAGATCCTTCGGCTGCAGCAGCAGTTCTGTTTGGTGCTACTCCTGCGCCTGTACAAAATTACTACGATTATCAGGAAATGATATTTAAGAAAAATAATAGGTATAGAGATATGTCTAAACGTCTTAAATCAAAAGCAACTCTAGCTCTTTCCCTCTTGACAGAAGGTAACGAATCTGATATGATAAGAGGAACTAAACTTTGGGAAGAAATCAATGATGAGATTTGGTCCTCTAGTTTATCTAATAAGATAAAACTTGAATTACAGAGAAGTTTAGTTAGAGTTTCAGCAGTTCCTGACATAATGAGAAATGCTATGCGTCTTGGCCTTGAGTTTGACGCTAAACTTTTAAGCGAACAAGTAAGGTAAGGAAAAAATATGGCAGGTTTTGCAATAGATATGGGTGATGAGGGCGCAGCTTACGCAAAAGGCGTGAATATGCCTAGTTACTCAGGTTCAGCAGCAGCGATAGATGGTCTTACTTCTATAGGTCAAGGTGTTTTTAAAACTCTAGATGCTATGGATAGGGCTAAAAGAGCTTCAGCACCCAGTGAAACAGAGAAAAACAGGGTAGCATTTGGAGCTTTGGCTACAGGTGTAGACGGTTTACAAGGGTTAAGTCCTTTACAGCAAAGGGCTAAACTAACTAGTCTTATATCAACCTACACCAACGCAGGTAATGAGATAGGTGAATCTGAATCTCGTATGATAAAGATAAAAACTGGTATAGATGTAGACTATATTAACATAAACCCTCAGCAATCTGCCTTAAACAGTGCAGTTGAGAAAATCTCAGCTAACACAGGCTACCTATATAACGCAAGAAAAACTTTAGAGGCAGGTGGAAAGCCTTACACAGACAATGATGTTCTAGCCTTGGCTATAGCTGACGTTCAAAGAACAGAAGCAGCAGCCTTATATCTTGTCAACGCAAAAAACATAGAGAGACAGGAGTTTTTAGACACTTACGTACCTCAAGCAACCCTAGCAATAGAAAAGATTAGAGGTCTTGCTCTTACAGGTTTAGATATTGAAGAAAAAGGAGGTAATATTACTCCAGATAATGTAGTAAAACTAAGAACTGACTTTGATGTTGTAAAGGCTCAACTAACAAAACCACCTCTGATAGAACAAGGTGATTGGCAAGCAGTTCAAAGTCAGATAGATACTCTAGATAAACTTATCACAAGCCTAGAGACATATGACGAGAGAACTCTTACTGCAATGAAAGCAGATATTGTCAATGCAAACTCAGAGGTTTTAATAAAATTAGCTAGAGATAAGATAGACGATCCAATACTAAGCTCTGCTTTGTTATCAGATAAATTTGATCCTACAAATTACGTAGCTGAAAACTACGATGTGTTAAGAAAAGCACTGCAGAATTTAACAGCGGAAGACGTAAAATATACTGACTTAGATACTTTTAGTTTAGGCGGTGGTCAGGATAATCAGGTAAATCAAGATGGTGGTGGAGCAGTACCTACTGTTTTAGAAGACTTACACACACTAGAAGAAGTAGAAAAAGCAGAAGACAGAAGCAACACTGCACGTAAAGACTCTATATTTTTTGCTGTTACACAAAGAATAAAAAATGTAACACTTGAGTCTATCAATAAGCCTGAATTTAGAGAAAACTTTTTTACAGGAGTAGGGCAGTCTACTGTAAACATATCTACATCCCCTCAGTTGTTTAAGACTGAAACTATGTCTCTACTATATAATGACGATACCTATAAAAGGCTTGAACTAGCCACAACACTTGACCCACAAAAAGCAGATACAGCTAGGAAAAGACTTATTGACGGATTACAGGCTCAATTTAATATAGCTTCAACAACCATCTCAGGATCTGCTAAGTCATCTTTCTTTAAACTAACAGGTTTGGGTGAGATTGAGTATGACTTAGAAAGAAGGATTGATACTGGTCAGATTAGAATGGACAGGGAGGTGTTACCCCTTGTAAAAGGCTTTGCTTCTAAACATTACAATGGCAATGTTACACAAATGGTAGCTGATAGAGCACGTAGGTTAACAACTTTTGAAAGAAGTCAGGTAGAAAACGTAGGTTTCAAGTTTAATGTAGCTTTTCAAGACTACAGAAAAATGACAAAGAACTCGAATAGTTTAAAGTTCTACATAGACAACATGAAAAAACTTGGAGTACCTACAGATCAAATAGAGTCTACTCTTATAAGACCTGTTGATGCCGATCCTAGTTTATCCTCAGGAAGTCTTGAGAATCCTTGGCAAATCGTATGGTCAGATGAAACAGACGCAGATGATAAATTGTTTGCTTCTATCAAAAAGGGTCAGTACTACACTGACATCAATGGTGACGTAAGGATTAAAAACTAGTGGTTAACGTATCTGTAACAGGTGGGACTTTAGTAGATACACAACGTCAAGAGGTCGTTGAAACTATAGCTGCTGTCAACGAGGGTAATGCCTCTGTCAGAGGTGGTTCCCTTGTAATGAAGACTATGAGTCAGGTTGCAAGAGAATCAGTTCCTGAAACAACGGCTACTGAATCACTAGCGGAACCATTTCGTCAACCCATAGCTCAGGAAGGTGAGTCATTAAGACCTCAAGTAAAACCAGAGGAATCAAATATTGAAACTACACTTAGACCTAAAATCAGGCCAGAAAATATTAGTACTTCTGACGATAATGTTGTTGCTGATGAGGTGCAGCCTTCCGATGGGAAAGAACGTGTATTAAGTCTTTCTTTACCAGATGAGGTAAAAGAAGATAAAGAATTTTTAGATTCAGTCAAAAAAGTTTCTAATAATTTAGAAATATCTGATGAAGATTTACTAAGGGCTATATCGTTTGAGACTATAGGGACTTTTAGTCCTTCAATAAAAAGTAAAAATAGTTCAGCAACAGGTTTAATTCAATTCATAGAAGATACTGCAAAAAGTTTGGGTACTTCTACAAAAGAATTATCTCAAATGACTAGACAGCAACAAATGACTTATGTTGAAAAGTATTTGATGCAGTATAAAGGTAGAATGAAAGACTTTGGTGACATTTATATGGCGATACATTTACCTGCAGCAGTAGGAAAACCTGATGATACTGTTATTTACAACAATACAGATTTAAGAACAAAGTCATATGAAGCAAATAAAAATTTAGATGTAAATGAAGATGGTAAAGTAACAAAAGGTGAGGCTGTATCTAGAGCAGCAAAAGGATAAATATGAGACTAGCACTAGCACTAACACTCGTACTATTTCTAGGTGGATGTCTGTCACCTCTAGCACTAATGGGAAGCCTTGGTGGTGGGGGTAAGGGTGATGGCACTAACGTAAATGCCAACACACAGATAGGTAAAGAGAACAACCAGTCAGCTATTGACCAGAGCAGAGACATATCAGGTGAGAACGTAAACGTCAATCAGTCAGAGGGTGCGTTCAGCATTGATGGTGACGCAGGTAACGTCAAGGTATTGAACCAAGACATACCTATGTGGATGATACTACTAGCTGTACTAGGGTGGATGCTACCGTCACCAATAGAAATTTGGAGAGGCTTTCTTAAAACTATAACATTTGGTAGGTATCGTGGCTAAAATAGACAAATCAAAGATGAAGTGCAACAGCCCTAAACGTCAGGTTTCTGGTGGCAAGAAGTTTGTCGTCAAGGCTTGTCAGGGTGGTAAGGAAAAGATCATTAGGTTTGGAGATGCCAACATGACAATAAAGAAGAACAACCCTAAACGTAGAAAGTCTTTTCGTGCAAGGCACAAGTGTGACACAGCTAAAGATAAGATGACTGCACGATACTGGTCGTGTAAGAAATGGTAGTTGAAATGTATGAGATGGCTGATCTACTGATGCAGTGGTTAATTTTACCTATGGCTCTCCTAGGTTGGCATTTATTTAACAAAGGTGCTAGACACGAGACAAAGATAGCTGTACTAGCTGCTCAAATGGAAGCATCCAAACTTTCCTATGACAGAGAAATGAAAGAGATGAAGGAAACTATCAAGGCAATTTTTGGAAAGCTTGACAGTATAGAGTATTCATTGAGAGATAAGTAATGGAATTACCTAAAGTAAATATAGCAGTGATTGGTATTGTCTGCAGTTCCTTAGGTGGGATGGTCTGGTATGCCAGTGAGCAAGCTTCTATAATAGCTAACCTTGAAGAAACTGTCGCAGTTCTTGATGCTCAAAGCAACACTACTGATAAAGTAAATATGCTAAGAGATATTGAGCAGAACAAAGACAACATAAACGAAGCAGTTGGTATCATGGCTGAGATGGAAGCAGACGTATACGATGAGACTGACGAATTATGGGAAGAGATAGACGGTATGAGCTTGAGTATCATGCGTATAGTTGAGTTACAACAGAGAGTAGCACTGCTAGAGAGAACACTTGAGTTCATCAATAGAGACCACAAAGATATGCTTGATCCGAGGCACTAACTATGATTGATCCACTCAGCGCATTAGCGATTGTAAAGGGTGGTATAAGTGCAGGTAGAACAATAGCCTCTATGTCCAAGGAACTAGCAGGTTTTTTTGACAGTGTAGACGGTGCAAAGAAAGCTCACGAGAAGAAGAAGCAGAGTCCCTTTAGTAGCACAAACGAAGAAGCCTTAGACACCTTTATGAAACGCCAACAGGCTAAACAGGCTGAGGAAGAATTGAGGGAGTTTATTGTTAACAACATTGGTTATTCTGCTTATCAAGAACTACTCAAACTTCGTAGAGAAGTTGCTCAAGAAAGAAAAGAAGCGGAGAGACAGGCAAGAATAGATGCTGAACGCATGAAAGAGAACGCTGAGATGGCGTTTATTACTGTAGTAATATTCTTGTTGATATGTGGTGGGGCGCTAGGCTTACTAGTCGCTATGGGTTGGGTCGATTTATAATGGTAGAAGAGTACGACTTAGATAAGAACGGTAAGCTAGATGCCGAAGAGCGTCAGCTTTACCTAGAAGATAGACGTAGAAAAATTGAGGATGACGATGCCAAGCGTGATGCCCAACGCAACATGACTTGGTTTGCTCTCTCAGGTATGGTGTTATACCCTGCAGGTATCTTTTTCTGTACTATAATTGGTCAAGAGACTGCAGCAATGTTGATAGCTGACATAGCTAACATCTACGTTGTATCTGTATCAGCACTTGTAGGAGCGTACTTTGGGTTTACTGCGATGGGAAGTAAGAAATAGTAAGAGGTTAAGTAATGGCTAAATCAGTACCAACTAATCCTGCTCTTTGGTCAAGGGCTAAAGCAGCAGCAAAGAAAAAGTTTAAGGTATACCCTTCAGCTTACGCAAATGCTTGGGCCGCTAAATGGTACAAGTCTAAAGGTGGTAAGTGGAAGGGCGCAGATAACAGAGTAAAGAAAGCATAGACATGGCTAAGGGACAAAAACATTACTTCAGAGATGGAACTGAACACAAAGGTGGTAGTCACAAGATGCCTAACGGAGACCTACACTCAGGTAAAACCCACGGTAAAACAAGTAAGAAGCTTTATCACTTTAGTGAGCTAAGTAAAACAGCAAAGAAGAAGGCTAGAGGGTAATGGCTAAGGGTGGTTTAGGTAAATGGTTTGCTGAGGATTGGGTTGATGTTAAGACTGGTAAGAAGTGTGGACGCAAGAAAGCTAAGGGAAGCAAGCGTCCGTATCCTGCCTGTCGTCCGAAGTCGGTGGCAGGAAGAATCTCTAAGAAGGAGGCTTCCAAAAAGAAAGGACCGAAGAGAGTATCTTGGTCCACAACAGCATCAGGAAAGAAAAGAAAGAAATGAGGGAGCCTAAGTAGCTCCCCTTTTTTATACCTTACTACCCCACATATGACAATGAGAGTCCATGATCATCCAACCCTGTGCTTCTAGTTGAAGTTTACCATCGGCTACAGAGGCAAGACACTCCTTCTCTGAGTTAAAAACTCTAGGTGTACCAAAGCTTCTACAGTCTGTCACTGTCATATTACAGGCTAAAATTATAGCAGTAAACATTTAGTTTCCTTCCATCTCCTGTATCAACCTGTCTAAGTACCACTTAGCTTTCTTCAGGTCTTCTACAGGTTTACCTTTGTATCTGTACCTATGTAGATACTTCTTACAGTTACCTTCTAAGTAGCCCATGAACATCATAGTGTCCATGTTGTCTCTCATATAATCAATACACTCTATCTCGCCATCACCATAGTGTGGTGGCTTATTTACTACATCGTCCATCTAAGCTCCTATATCTACTACTTCACATACGTCACCACTGCAAGCAAACGCCTGACTTGAGTTAGTACTATCTTCTTTTTCGTATTCTGTCAAGGCTGACCAGTCTATTTTCTCTGGCATTAGTGACAATAATGTCACATACTCACTCTTCATTATATCCTGATAAGGTGCTTGTTGGTAAGTGTGTTCGTTGTAAGGTAGGAAAGATACGCCTGACATCTCATCAAAGTGTTTATAGACAAACGCTCCAACCTCGAACCACTCATCCTTTCTTACGTTGATAGTCACACTAGGCTTGTGCTCACACCAATGTCTCTGATACATGAGCCATGTCTCTAGCTGATCTATAGCTGACATATCCTCAGTAACTATAGCGTTGGTTGGTGACTTGATAGGGAAGCTGAACACTGTAGTCTGATCAGGTTTCATTACACAAGGTTCACTAGGTATTCCCTGATCCTTCATAAAGGCTGTCAGTGGGTCTTTGTTATCACCTCTTACTGTTCTGATGTAATGCTTGGAATGTCTTGCGTGGATACCTGAGGCACTGTCAACGAGTTGACTGACTGTTCCTGAGGGTTTGACACAGGTAATAGCAGTTGAAGGATTAATCCCAAGACTATCAGCCAGACTATTATTTGTGTTAACTGCAACCTGTCTAAGGTTTTCGAGATTCTTTGATAGTCCATTGCTTTTACTCGTTAATAAAGGGTTGTCCATTATGCCTGTTAGAGATACACCTAGCAGACGCTCTTCTTCTGTGTTATCTTTCCATATCTTACGAAGGTAAGGAAACTTAGTGTAGGTAGACTGTATAGTCCCTAGTGTTGTAGCTATCCTAACCTTACGTGCTAGGTCAGCGAAGTTATCACCAGACCTAACAACAACCTCTGTCAAGTTACAGAACTGGTAAGGTCTAAGTATGATTTCGCTGCACGGGTTGCACCCGAACTCGTAGTTAGGATCACGCCTACCATACTTAGCAGCTTGTGCCTTGCTTGCTTCTCTGTTGAAGATACCTCGCTCACCACTACCTGATTCGACTAGAGCCATCCACTCACGCATGAACGACAGGCTATCAGGCTTCTCTGTGTAGGCTACGGAGTTGTTAGCTAATGCACGTTGAGGATCGTTAGTCCACCAATCACCTGACTTAGCGTGTCTCATCCTATCATCTGACAAGTTAGACAAACTAATCATAGCTGACCTACGGACACCACCAACTACTACAACCTCGCCAATCTTACACATAAGATCGTGACACTCTATTGATGATAGCTTACGTCCTTGTGCATCTTTGAATATCTTTATAGAGAAGTTGAACAGGTCAACCAAAGGAGCAGGGCCACTAGCTCTACCACCAAATGTTTTTAGCCTAGCACCTGCAGGTCTTACCTTTGATACATCCCACTTAGGTATCTCTCCTGCCCACAACAATGCCAACAGTTGTCTGAAAGCTTTAGCCCAACCCTCTTTACTGTCCTTGACAACAACTGTGGTGTCGCTTTCGTAAAGCTCAGGTACTTCAGGTAGCTGCTGTACGAACTGTCGTTCTACTGAGAAGCCTACACCAGTACCACAGAGCAAGATAAACATAGCCTCATCGAATGACTTAGGGTCATCGACAGGTAGGTAGCTGCAGTTGTAGCCTGATGTGTTGTCTCTATCCAACGCCTTACCTGCTGTCATCATAGCCCTCATGCTAGGCATAACCTCTAGGTTAAGTATTGATTCTTCTATCTGTTTGACAAAGCTGTCTTTACCCATGACAGGTATAACTACATTCTCCATGTATCTGTCAACAGTCTCAGCCCAAGTCTCTCTGCGTTGTTCTTTTTCTAACCATCGTGCATACCTTGATGTATGTATGAACGCTTGGTAATCGGTTGGTAAATAATTATTCATTTGTATTCCTCTACGTCTGTCCACGGATAACATGGTACTATACTTTGTTTACAATACTTTGCGTTGTCTACTAATAGAACTGGAAGTATACAGATAACAAACACACAGAATAAGAAGGGCCATATCAAACCTTTCATATCACAGTAGCTCATCTCTTGTCTCCGTTACCTCTTAGTGTTCCTCTCTTTTGTCTGCTATGTAACTTATCTAGGTTACTGTAGGCTACGTTCTCCATGTCTACATTCAAGTCTCTACATAGTGCAGCTATATACCAAAGACAATCCCCTATCTCGTCAGCTATAGCCTCACGATCAAAGTCCCCATCTCTCATAATCTTTTTGACTTTGTTTGCTACCTCTCCTGCTTCAGCAGCTAGACCCAACGCAGGGTATATGACTGCGTGTTTATTATCATAGATAGCTGTTGATGCAGCTTGCTGTTGATACTTATTCATATCAAGAGGGTCTTGGTTGTAGTATTGAAAAGCATTTATATCAGGTAGAGTTATCACTGTTCTTGTTCCTCCCATTGTTTTATCTCAACATCCAAATAAAAGTAATCATTCACGTTGATAGTACCATCATCAACTAACTTACGTATGATTGCTTCGTCATCCAAATCATTCTGTTCCATCAATAACTTTAGTCCGTAGTTATCGACAAGAGCTTCTATCTTACTATCATGGTCAAACATTGTCAAGCCTTAATGTACCCAAAGGTACGATTCTGTATTATAAATTATAGGTTCTACTGATGTTTTTATCTGATTCATAAAAGTGTAGGCAGAGTTGAAATCTTTGAAAGGAACTTCGTCCTCAAACAACATACCTTTTTCTTCTATCTCACAAAGTAAAGTCCACTTATCACCGTGATCATAAGGACCATCTATGTATTGGTGTACTTTAATCATCATTCTTCCCCTTAAACCTATGCTTAAAAAACACTATAGCATTTATTGTTGTATTTATTGTAACCATAATTAGTATCCACCACTGCCACCAAACTAAACCACCGAGTTCAAACATATCTTTTTCTTTCTTTCTTTTATCCAGTCATGTGGTATTACTTCTTTAGCAAATAAAAAGCCGTAGTAATCACACCAATCTGCGTAGGTACTCTTTGCACCTTTATTTAATCTTTGGTAAGGATTACTAAAGACAAATCTTATGTCAAGCTCAGGGTGTATCTCCTGTATCCACTTGTGTTTATTTCTATCAGGTAGAGTAAACCTGCCTTTAGTCTCAACTATAATACCGTTGGGTAGTATAAAGTCAGGGGTGTACTTTCTTACTCTCATATCACGCCACTGTACCTTCAGTGTCTCGTACTCAAACTTGACACGTTTCTTTGTAAGGTACTTAGCGTTACGCTCTTCTAATCCTGATCTGAATCTGTGAACTTGGGTGGTTGCCATATCTGTTCTTCTTCTCTTCTTAACCAAAGTAATCTACCATTCTCAATGACTCTATCTTCATCACCATCATAAGCTCTGACACATTCTTCATACAACTCCTGCTCTGTCTTACAGTCAGCAAGTATCTTATCAGCTTTCTTAGGGCCAACACCATAGATACCTTGTATGTTATCTGCTGAGTCTCCTGTCAGTATCTGCTTGTAAAAGAACTTGAGTCCACCAAATTCTTCTACTGTCTGCCATGATCTCTTGTGTGGGTTATAGTGTGTACAGGGTAGCTGTAACATATCCTTGTCTATTGATATGACAATCCTGTTAGGGTTAGACCATATACCTATAAGGTCATCAGCCTCTTCATCCTTGGACACAATAGCTTTCCAGTTATCAATCAGGTGCTGTCTAATATCACCAAGGTGTACAGGTTTTTCTTGTTTCCTATTGCCTTTGTATTCTCTGGTGACAGCAATCTTTCTTCTGAAGTTACCCTTACCTGTCAGGAATATCTGATACTTGTCATCAGTTACTTCCCACAATACTGCCTCAAGTGCAGTCTCTAGTAGCTCATCAATCTTTTCTACTGCTGCTTGTGTCTCTTCATCTGCACAAGAGAAAGCTGCACGATAAGCAAATGGATCACCATCAACCAGTATTTGCAAGTTGTCGTTCTTTAGCACGTTGACGTTCCTTCTCTGTCATTGGCCTAAGTATCTCGTCACTATAGTCCACTATAATTCCTGTGTTCCACTTACTACGTTCTATCTCTGCTGCTTCGTAAGTATCGAACAGCTTTGGTTTGTAACTCTCTGTGGTATTACAAGGCCACTCTTCAGGCACGTAGTTGTAGTCCTCGTCTGTATCAAACATAATCATTACTGCGTATTTCATATCTAACCTCAGGGAAAAAGGACAGGGCCGAAGCCCTGCCAGTTACAACGAAAGGAGTACATGGGTTGTTACCAACGATCCTCTGTATCCATTTCTACAAATGGTACGTGTTCGAGGATGCCGACTTTCTCTAATCTAACTGAGGCAGTAGCACCTTCCCCATAGATAGAGACTTTAACCTTGGCCTTAGTGCCGTTACCAAGAGCACCGTCTTCTATGTAGTCCCAAGGTTTATTGGTAGTGCCGTGGGTAACGGATGGCGCACCACCAAAATCTTCAATACCAGAAGGGTGTTTATTAGGACGTTTTAGTTTCATACCTGCACGATTTTCTGCTGCAGAGATTGGCTTGATCATACGGTTGCCCATTGATTCCTCAGGGAAACCTAGCTCAACAATCTTCTGTAGCTCATCATCGTCCTTGGGTACGAACACAGTATTGAACTGCCCTTCTGTACGTTCATGGTATTCTGAGTCATCTATGTTGTCTACAAAGATACGTGCATAATACAAGTCACCTTCGAATACACCATACTTAGTTTTTTTCTTAGCTACCATTATTAATTTCCTTTTCTTTACTGATTCGTTTGTTCAACATACACGTTATTAATTGTAATGTCAAGACATAAATTACAGGTGATAGTGAATAAATCCAAATCAATGAGTATCCTTCCAATTATGTCCTATGTCAGTTGATCCTGCGAGTGGGCAGATCATACCAAACTTTTCACCAGTGTCAACAATAGATTGCCTTTGTATCTTACCTAGTAGTTCAGCGTCTTCTATCTGCCCACGCACTTCTGTTTGCCACTCATCATGAGGCCACGTAACAAGCTTGAACTCAAGGAACTGTCTCTTAGCTTTGTATACCCAATCAAGTGACGCATGTTTCATTATGGTTGACTCACCATTCTGAAGCATACCTGCTAGTGTCTTGTGTTCTGAGGGTACTATAACCCTGCGCCCATCAAGACCTTTGAACCACCCACGTTTAGCTATGTGTGGTATAACTTTCTTCTTTAGATCAGCAAGACCTTCGATTGATTGCATGAAGTTCTCTACTGCTTGCTTTGCTTCCTTCTGTTTGACCTTGAGTATCTGTGCTACCTTGGCATTACCTGCCCCTAGTAAGAACGCATAGATA
>Ga0208669_1000839_pt1 | contig 11920 bp, 5 predicted proteins | sample 21_taG_FD_184095 | JGI IMG/M metagenome (GOLD analysis project Ga0208669, IMG submission 184095) | Marine viral communities from the Subarctic Pacific Ocean - 21_ETSP_OMZ_AT15319 metaG (SPAdes) (version 2) | ecosystem: Environmental > Aquatic > Marine > Oceanic | place: Pacific Ocean | collected...
TAAAAAGTCATAGTTTTAGCCCTGCTCAATTTAGGATTACATATGAAGATACCAAGATATAAAAGTGAAGGTGGTACTACTATTAATAGTAGTAGATCATTAACTACAGGTACTCAAACAGGTGGTGCTGTAGCTAATCTTGGTGTAACTGCAATAAACAAAATAACAGAATACGCTAGTAAAAAAAATGCTATTGATGCTAAATTAAGAAGATTAGATATTAATACTAATAAAGATTTATCATCAGCTATGATGTATGGTAAAACTTCTGATTACCAAAATTCATTACAAAATAGACCAGATTTTTTAACTCCAGATAATTGGTTAATAGATTATGACAAAAGTGCGGCAGGATGGGAAAAAGAATTTAAAGCTGGATTAGATGAGCAAACTTGGAAAGAATACCAACCTTTATATTATCAAAAATTTTTTGAAGCTAGAAATGATGTAGTTAAAGCAGTTAATAATCAAAAACTTAAAAACGCAGGTCATGCTTTTAATGAAGCAAATACTGCATACAAATCATCTGTAGAACAATCTACTTCATTATCACAAATAGAAGCACAATATGAATTGTACACAGAATTACATTTAAAGAAAAATGTAGAAACTAATTTGTTTGACCAAAAAACTTTTAATGAAGTTAAAGAAACAACTAAAAATTGGACAAATGTAAAATACGGAATGTTACAAGCTACAAAAGATTTAATTATTAAATCACCTAATGGTAGCCAAGAAGTTGATTGGAATAATGTAACATCTAGACTTAAAAACAAAAATTTTAAAATAGTTGATATTGAAGGTAAAGAATTAACTGTTGATGATGATTTAAGAAAAGAATTAATTAAACAAGCACAAGATGAATTTACAAATCAAAACTCATTACATACAAAACAAAAAGAAGAAAAAGATAAAATAACTAAAACAGATTTTGTTGATAGAATTATTGGTTTAGAAACTGGTACTAAAGAAGGTCAAGAAAATGCTAAAAATTTTATGGCTGATTTAGAAAATTCAGACTTAGAACCAAGTACAAAATTATCTTTAAGAACTGCTTATAATGCTTCTTTAAATAATATGAAGAATGGTAAAAATAGTTGGAATAGTGTTGAAGGTAATCAAGCATTAGCAATAACTACTTATCTTATTGGTTCTGGTGCTATGGATACTGAAAAAGAAAGAGAAGTTATATTTGATTTGATGGCTAAAGGTTTACTAGAACCTAAAACAGCAATGAGTTTATATAAACAAAGTGGTGAATTAACAAAAAGTAGAAACTCATACAAAAAAGATATTACTACAAAAGCTACATCTATGTTGATGAAAGAAATAGGTGCTGACGAAGGTGTGTTAGGAATGTTAAATAGTTTACAACAATTACCAGCAGAAGATAGAACAAGTGCTTTATTAGGCGCATTAGATAGTGGAAAAATGACACAAGAAGCATACAATGCTATGAACAATATGTATAGATTACTTGCTGAAGGTGAACGTAAAGGATTTACATATGAAAATATGTTAGTTAATAGAAGACATCCAAATTACATTTTAAATGATTTAATTGAAACTTATAAAGGTACTATAAGTAATGAAAGATTAAATGAATTACAAAATAAAATTAAAGGTATTGTTGGCCCAACAGCTACAGACCAATCTTTTTATATTATGCCTACTGAATACTTTGTAGGTAAAACACCAAGTAATGCTAATCTTGTTATGCCTCCAAGAAATGAAGGTGAAGATGTTATTACTTATCTAAAACGTGCTAAAAAATTAATTAAAAGAACAAACGGATTACCTAGTATTGTTACTGGAGAAAATGTTGAAACATTAGATATATCTGATTTGTTTATAATGCCAGATTTTGAATAACTATGAAAATAACAGCTTTACAATTATCACAAGCTGGGTTTGATGCAGACACAGTAAAATCGTATGTTGATACCCAAATACCTCTTTTAGAAAAAGCAGGATTTAATAAAAAAGAAATTTACAATAGTTACGGTATAGTACCTATTAAATCTAATTCATTATTAGATACTGATATGCAGGATGACACAACTGCTATTACAGAAAATGAAATGCCTTTAGGTAAAAAAACATCATTAATGAAATTACAAGATGATGAAAATGCTAACACTATTAAATCTAACAAAACATCTGACGGTAAATATAATCTTAAAAATACTACATTTGATTTATTAAAGAATGAAGATCAAGCTAAAATTGTAAAAAAAATAGATGAGGCTTATAAATTATTTAAAGAAGATGAAAATGGTAGAATAGGATTTATAGATAATTGGATGGAAAAATATTATCCAAACATAGCTTATGAAAAAGAAAAATTTAAAGGTAGTGTAGATTTAACTTTAGCAGAAAGTGCATTAAATGATGAACAAGTTAAATTATTAGAAAACGCACAAGCTAAAGATGCTATTGCAGGTAACTTTGGTTTTGATAAAGACACAGGTAGATATCTTTTTGATACAAATTTTGAACAAGCTGAAGATGAAAGAAAAGCTAATGAACCTGTTAATGTATTACATACAGCTTTTTCTACAGGTGCAAATTCAAAAACAATGTTAGAATATGCTAAACAAAATTATGAATTTAATGATATGCAAATTATGTATCTTAATGAGTTCATGTCATTTGTTTCAGCATTAGAAAGTAATAATAGAAATATTTATAATGCAGATGGTAGTGCTGGTGGTTTATTTCAATTTAGAAAAAGCGGTTTTAGAACTGCTTTAAATAGATTTATAAACGTAAATAGAAAAATAAATAAAGATTATGAATTACCTTTCTGGGTAACAGAAGCATTTAAACATGAAGACCCTACAAGATTATCACCAGATGAACAAAAAGCATTAGCATTAGCTAATTTTTTGGAAATACCTAAAAGTGAAAAGTTTAATCGTGCTGGTTCAGATCAATTAATTAAATCAATTGCTAACGGTGATGTTGATGCAATGAAAAAATTATACATTGAATATCATCATGCTGATTATGAAAAAGTAGAAGACATAGAAGCAGGTGTAGGACAAGAATTTAGACTTGTTGATAATCAACAATTGAAAGATAGAACTAACCAATATTTTGATAAATTTGGTACAGATAAATACAATTATGAAACTGCACAATTAGCTTATTGGGGTAATGATAATATTGTAACTAAAGCATTAGAAAAATTACCTGCAAATGTTGGTGATAAAGTATTAAATGCTTTTGGTGGTAAAGGTTATTACAACGTATTTACAAATGGTTACGAACAATCTGTTAATGGTATGTTAGACAGATATTACCAAGTATTTATTGATGATCCTAATGCTGATCCTAAAGACGCAATACAAAAAGTATTTATGTTTCAAGAACAAAGATTTGACAAAGATATTGTTGCATCTGCTGTTACGTTAGTAAATGATTTGCCATTTATGACGGTAGGTTGTTTTGCGGCAGGTGGTACAGCTTTTGTTGGCAGTTTCGGTACAGCCACACCTGCTTTGCCTATGATATGTGGTGCTGGTGGTTTTGCATTACCAGAAGTTATTAGATCATCTTACATGAGAGCAATAGAAGATAATTTTGTAGGATCATTTCCAGAATTTTTAAGTCATTATATGGATAAAAAAACAGCATTAGTTGCTGGTAAATCCGCAGTAATTGGTGGTGTTACATTTGGTGTTGGTGCAAAAGTTAAATCATTAACAGGTAGTACAACAGCTAGACTTTCATCAGAAATAGCTGTGATGACTACATTAGGTGCGGTATTAGAAGGTCATGTACCTACAATGAGAGATTTTGCTCATGCTACGGTCTTGGTTTTTGGAGTACATGGATCAATACGAGGTATGAAGATGTTTAAAGACATTTATACTGAATACGGCAGACATCCTAGAGATGTAATTAAAGACATGGAAAAAGACGTAACTGTTAGACATCAAATAGAAAATGGTCAAATGCCAACTATTTATGAACAAGGTGCTAAAACAGTTGTAGAAGGATTAGAGAAACAAGCTAATATTAAATTATTACCTTCACCTAAATTTAAAAACAATGAAATTGTTAATGTATCTACATCCTCTACAGAAGTTGGTAGAGTAATTGGTAAAGAAACAATTGGTAATGAAAAAGTTGTTATAGTTGAAAAAACAAATGGTGCTAAAATACCAGTATTAGAAAGTGAAGTTAGAAAAGCACCAAACAAACCTGTTGAAGTAAAAGTAGAAGGTGACAAAATTAATATAAATTTTGCTAAAGATACATCATTTGCTGAAAGAAAATCTAATGGTGAATTTAATGTTAATGTTGTTGAGGTTACAAAAAATAAACAAAATATTTATACAGAAGGTACATTTAAAAGTAATGCTGATTTAGCTGTAAGAGATACAGGAAGCGCAATAAAAATAATTACAAAAGATGGTAAGACAATTGCTAATGAAACAATAACTATTCAATCTAAATTTTACCCAGAATTAGCAAAAAGATTTAAAGAAAACAAAGAACAAAAAACAGAATACAAAAATGCTAAAGAATTAATTACTAAAGAACGTAATGGTTTATCTTCAATTGCTAAAAAAGTTGAAGTTTTATTTGCATTAAAAGGCAATATTGAAAAAATGATTTTAAGAGTTGGTAAAGACAATGTTGCTATACCAAGATCAGCTTATGAACAATTAATTAAATTTACTGAAAAAGGTGAAGTCAAAACTGCTGAAATAATGGGTAGTGAAGGAAGACAAGTTATAATGATGTTGCACCCAGAAACAGGTAAGATTTTAGCAACTATAAAAGGTGAAAAAATTAATGGTGAAATAGATGCACAAGCTACTAATTATTTTAATAATTTTAAAGAAAAAGAAGGTGTACATTTTGATAGAGTAAATAGTAGTAAAGATGGTGATAACTGGGGAATACCTAGAGATATATTTAAACAAGAAAAAAATTTACCAGCAGATTACGCAAACAATTCTGCGGCATGGAAGGGCCTATTTAATTCAGCAAAAGGATTAGATATGATTGATCTTGTAGAACTATACAAAGCATTTGTTAAAAAATCACCAGAACTAAATAACTTACCAACAGGTCTAAATGGTTACTTCCAATTTAAAGGTAAGAAATCACCTAGAATAGTTATTAACGAAGCATTACAAAAAAACCCAGAACAATTTTTAATGACGTTTGCACATGAATTAGGACACTTAATTGATTATTTACCAAATGGTTCATTATCAAGAGGTAATATATTAGGTTCTATAGCCGCTTTAAAAGGATACATGAACAAATGGATTGATGGTAAGAATGAAGGTGCAAAACCATTAAGTCCAAAAGAAATAGAAGCTATTAAATCAGCCGCAATAAAAGAAGCAAAAGCTAAAGAAAAAGAAACTAACGCAGAAATTAAAGAGTTAGAAATTACACCAGAAACTATATTAAAAATTTTTAGAGATGCATCTGCTAGAGATAAAATTAATCCAGATTTTTATAATGCATTTATAAAATTAGACGGTGCATTAAAAAAACAAGTAGTTAAAGATGCAATGAAGGGTTTGATGTCACATCATATGAAAGCTATTGCAGATAAGATTAATGGCAAAGCTACTGATAGCAGATTAACTAATGAAGCATACAAAATATTTAAAGATAAATTTGAAAAAATAATCAAAGAAAGAGGATTAGTTAATAAAGAATGGATTACTACAGAACTTAAAAATTTATCTGCAAAATGGAAACCTTTTGATAGAGCCGCATCTCAAAAATACACAGAATACAGAGATGGCCCTAGAGAACTAATGGCAGATTTTATGATGGCATTTATGCTAAGACCACAATGGGTTAAAAACAATGCACCTAGAACATGGGAAATGTGGATGCATTATATGGATGCTAGACCAGAAGTAAGATCAAATTGGGAAAAAATACAAATAGATTTAAAATCTGGAACAGACAAAAGATTAAGTAAAGTAGTATCTGACATTGGTAATATGTTTAGAGAAACTAATGAAGCTACAATTAAAAGAATAGAAAAAGATTATAAACCAGCTTTAGCTGATGTTCTTGGTACTGAAGCAATTGATAACTTCTTCTGGATATATAGAAGATTTAGAGGAACTGGTAGTGATAGATGGCATAGTCCATTAGCAAAAGAATTAAACTGGTCAATTGAAAATTACAGATACCGTCATGCTAAATTAAAAAGATACACAGATGATATGATGCGTAAAGTTGTAAAACCAGCAGAAGAACTAGGATACAACAGTATTGATATTGGTACTATGTTATTTTTAAGAAACATAGCTGAAAGTACACAAAGAAACAAATTAGTTAATTCACTAGGTATTATGAAAGTAAATCCAGAATTAGCAAAAGTATTAGGTAATAGAACTGCAAAAGAAATATATGATTATTATGTAAAATTACATCCACAACTATTTGAACTAACAAATGAATTTTATAAAGTTAGACAAGAAATGGTTATTCCAGAATTAAAAGAAAGTGGGATGTATGACAAACAACTAATTGCTAAATTAGAAAATAATAAAGAATACGTTACATTTAACGTAAGAAAATATTTGTTAGAACGTATAGAAAAATACGGGCCAAACTCAAGTGCTACAAGATTTTTAAAAGGATCAAAAGGTACGTTTGATGACATTATGAATGTATTTAATGCAACACTTGAAAAAGATATGTTGTTATTGGTTGAAGCTAAAAGACATAGAACAATGGCTTTAACTGTTAAATGGTTAAAAGAAAACAAAAATTGGATGGAAGCATATGGTAAAAAATCTGGAGAAGTATATAGACCAGATAGAGTTATTTACAAACCTAAATTTATTGGAGAAGGTAAATTAGAAAAACCAGCTAAAGGCATGGAACAATTTAGTTACATGAAAGATGGTAAGATGCAACATTGGCACGTTAATAAATTTGTAGCACAATCATTTAAAGAAAATCCAAACGGTACAATGATGATGTACAAAATTATGACAGGAACAGGTGATGTATTTAGAAAAATGTTTACTGAATATAATCCTGCTTTCTGGCCAATTAACTTAGCTAGAGATTTAAACAGATCAGTTAAACTACTACCTAATGCTAGGTATGTAGATATTGCTGGTATGGGTAAAAACTCTTTGTTTAAATATTATTTTAAAGCAATTAAACCTGCATACAAATCTATTTTTAAAGATGGTACTGAACTTACTAGATGGATGGAAAGTGAAGGTTTTTTAATTTCTATGAATGAAGGATATAGAGGACAAGCAGGTAGTAAAGCATTAATGAAAGGTCTTGATGCAGACACATATATGCTTGAAAGATTACTTGGTGATATGCAAAAGAAAAAAGGATTTGATAAATTTTGGAATGATACGTTTGGTCATTTATTTTCTACACTAGGTAACTTTGCTAGAATGTTTGAAAGAACACCTAAAATTGCAGGAACTATGTATTTAAGAGATGCAATTAAAAGAGGTGATTTAAAAATGAATGATAAAGAAATGATGTTAAGAATACAATCAGAAGTAGGATCACCAAACTTTTTAAGACAAGGTAGATTAAATGCATTTACTAATAATTTATATTTATATTCTAACGCATTTAAAGAAGGTTGGAGAGCAGATATAACTAGGTTTAGAGAAGACCCTGCATCAGTTGGTGGTAAATTTATAGCTTATAACGTAATGCCTAAAATTTTACAAAAAATGATGGAAATGGGATTATTTGGTACTGCATTAGGTATGGTTTACAAATACGGTATATCTGAGTGGGATAAAATAAATTACATTCCAATTGTTTTAGGTGAAACACAAGATGGAAGACCAATATATTTAAGAATACCTCAAGATGAAACTTCTAGATTAATTAATGGATTTTTATACAAAGCTATGAGTATTGGTGATGATGGAAAAGTAGGTACATTTGAAACACCTGCTGATTTGTTTGGTTATTTAGGTAGTTCTGGATTACCTTCTATGAACCCAGTATTTAGTTTATTTGGTGATGTAATTGGTTGGATGAATGGTACTACTCCATATGATGATTTTAGAGGTACAACTGCAATTGATAAAACAACTGATAAAGCAGATGATGCTAGAAAAAACAAAGAATTATTAAAATGGTTTTTTAATACTTATACTGGTCAAGGTGTATATAAATTTAAAAGCAACGATCAAAAAGAAATAACATCTGAATTAGAAAAAATACTTGATATGCCAGTTGTAGGTAGGATGCTTAGTAGATTTATAAAAATTGGTACTAGTCCAGTAATAGGATATATGGAAAATTCTGAAGGTGGATTACAACAATTTGAAAAAGAAAATGCTCAAGTTACTCTTGATTTTAAAGAAGCTATTGTAAATTTAACTACAGGTGAACCATTAACAAATAAACATAAGATGGCATTATTAACAAGAAGTGAAGCCTTAAAAACTAACAAATTGTTAATTGATAGATTATCTCAAATGGCTGGTGGTACAGTATTATTACAAGATTTTTTAACTGAAACAGACAGTAAAAAACAAGCTATTATGGTTATGAAGTTAGTTGAGTTTATTGAAAAAACTGATAATACGTATCCTATTAACTTTATTAAAGAAAAAAAATCTGATAAAATAGAAGAATAATTATGACAATTACTACTACTATTATAAAAAACAGTTATTCTGGTGATAATTCACAAACAGTATTTCCATATACTTTTAAGATAAATACGGATGCTGATATACAGGTTCTTGTTAGATCATCTCTTGGAACTGAAACATTAAAAACTTTATCAACTGATTACACAGTTAGCGGTGCAGGTGATGCAGGTGGTGGAAATGTAACTATGGTTGTTGCACCTACAATTGGTGAAACATTAGTTATTAGAAGATCAACTACACAAACTCAAGAATTAGACTTAGTAGAAAATGATCCTTTTAGTGCAGAAACAGTAGAAGGTGCATTTGATAAATCAGTATCATTAGTACAAGAAATTCAAGAAGAAGCAGACAGATCAATTAAATTATCAAGAACAAACACTATGGCCTCAACTGAATTTACGGTTGATGCAAATACTAGAGCAGGTAAAATTTTAGGATTTGATAGTGCTGGTGAGTTAGTTGTATCGCAGGAATTAGGGTCATATCAAGGAGATTGGGCTACAACTACAAGTTATTCTGCTAGAGATATTGTAAAAGACACATCAAACAATAACATTTATTTATGTAATACTGCTCACACATCATCTGGCGCACAACCTATTTCATCTAACACAGATGTTGCTAAATGGGATTTATTAGTAGATGCCTATTCTGCAACACAATCAGCTAGTGCGGCGGCGGCAAGTGCAACTTTGGCGGCTACATCTGAAACTAATGCGGCAACTTCAGAAACAAATGCGGCTACATCTGCAACTACTTCAACTACTCAAGCAGGAATTTCAACTACACAAGCTACCGCATCTGCGGCTAGTGCTACTGCGGCCCAAACTGCTCAAGCGGCGGCTGAAGCGGCATTAGATAATTTTGATGACAGATTTTTAGGTGCTAAAGCATCTGACCCTACAGTAGATAATGACGGTGATGCACTAACAGACGGTGCATTATATTTTAATACTACTGATGATGTAATGAAAGTATATGATCTAAGTAATACTACTTGGAGGCAAATACAATTAACAACTTCAGATCAAGCAAATGTAAATACAGTAGCGGCTGATTTAAATGGTTCTAACACAATAGGAACTGTAGCAACTGATATTGCCAATGTAAACACAACAGCAACCAACATAGCAAACATAAACATAACTGCTGGAATAGACACAGAAATTTCAAATGTATCTGGAATAAGTGCGGCAATATCTGCTGTTAATTCAAATTCAGCAAATATAAATGCAGTTAATGCAAACAGTACAAATATAAATTTAGTAGCTTCAAATAATACTAATGTAACAAATGTAGGTTCAAACATATCTTCAATTAATACTGCGGCAAACAATCTAGCTGATATTAATGCTTTTGCGAATATCTATCTTGGCCCAAGTGCTACAGCACCTACACAAGACCCAGATGGTTCAGCATTAGATGTTGGAGATTTATATTTTGATACTGCATCACAAACTATGAAAGTTTATTCATCAAGTGGGTGGACTGCGGCAGGGTCAAGTGTAAATGGTACTGCTAGTAGATATACGTATTCAATATCATCATCAACTACTACTGTAACAGGTGCGGATAATTATGGTCAAACTATGGCATATGATGCTGGTTACATTGACGTATATTTAAATGGTGTAAAACAAGTAAATAGTGTTGATGTTACAGTTACATCTGGTAATTCAATAGTTTTTGCTAGTGCAATTGGTACAGTTGGAACTGACATTGTAGATGTTATTGCATATGGAACATTTAATTTAGCTAATTTTAGTATTAATGATGCTACTGATGTATCAACTGCTGGTATTACAGACGGTCAAGTATTAACTTGGAACGCATCTGGTAGTTCATTTGTAGCAGGAAATGCTAGTTCAGCAGAAGTTTATGGATTTAGTGTTAATAGTAATGGTGAGTTAATAGTAACTACTACAGATGGTGGTTCTGATAATATAGATGTGGCTACTTATGCTTCATTTGATGATGTATTATTTGCGGCATCTGGTTTTGTTTTTAGCATTGATAATAATGGTAATTTAATTTCAACAATATAATTGATAATAGAATAAAAATAAGGTAAAAGGAGAACAATATGGCAACAATAAATTTAGGATCAATAAAATTTAACTGGAAAGGTACATATGCAGGTGGTACTGCTTATGCAGTAGATGATGTTGTAAACTCTTCTGGAACTTCATATGTTTGCATAGCTGCAAGTACAGGCAATGCTCCACCAAACGCAACTTACTGGAATGTAATGGCTCAAGGTGGTACTGACGTTGGTACAACTTTAACAACACAAGGTGATATACTTTACAGAGATGGAAGTGGATTACAAAGACTTCCAAAAGGTACAGCAGGTCAAGTTCTTAAAATGAATAGTGGTGCAACTGCTCCAGAATATGGAACTTTGGCATCTAATGTTGAAATTGTAAATTACACAACATTTGATGGTTCTGGTGCTAACTCAATGAGTGTCACTACTGATTGGACTACAAACAACTATTGGAAATTAGAAATATTCGGTCAATATCAAATGAATACTGATAACATTAGTGTTAGAATGAGATTAAAAAATTCAAGTGGAGATATTACAAGTCAAACTTATAATCATATTGGATATTATGCACACTCAAGAGAAGATCACACTGAAACTGCAGTTAATACTCATAGAGATTTGAATGGTGGTTTAGATAATATTAATCTTAATGGTTGGGGATTTAATAGTGCTAGAATAAATCCAAATTTTACTGTTCAACTTTTTAAACCTGACCCAAATAACAGACAATCTTTACAGAGAATATATTATAACAATGACGTAAGTAATCCAGTTTATCACGCTCAGTATGATGATACTTATCATACGACAGATACTTCAGCTAAAACTGGATTTACAGTTTATGCAAATAATAGCAGTAATAAAATACAAAATGGGTTCATCGTAACTCTTGGTTATAAATATCAATAATGAATAAGGAGAATATATAAATGAAAAAAATAGTAGATGGTGTTCTTATGGATATGACAACAGATGAAATTGCTCAAAGAGAGCAAGACACTATAAATGATACTGCTAGACAACAAGCTGAAGAAACTGCTAGAAAAGAAAAAACAGATTTAAAAGCTAGTGCTAAAGCAAAGTTAATTGCAGGAGAAGCATTAACTGAAGACGAAGCTAACACGATAGTATTATAGGTAAAATCCTATGACTAAAGCAAAAGACATTGCTACAATATACACAAATGCTAACACAGCAGATGAGTTTGTAAAACTAGATGGTTCTT
>Ga0208669_1000840_pt1 | contig 11912 bp, 15 predicted proteins | sample 21_taG_FD_184095 | JGI IMG/M metagenome (GOLD analysis project Ga0208669, IMG submission 184095) | Marine viral communities from the Subarctic Pacific Ocean - 21_ETSP_OMZ_AT15319 metaG (SPAdes) (version 2) | ecosystem: Environmental > Aquatic > Marine > Oceanic | place: Pacific Ocean | collected...
ATCATCACTTTCGAAACCGAGTTGTTCCCACATTGGCTTAACACCCTTGTAAATTCTTGTGGTTGCTAAATCAAAATTATTTAAACCCGTATCTTTTAGAGAGTTGGTTAATTTTTTATTAATAAATCCGTTATGTAGTGCTTGTGACATTTTTATACCCCCACAAATAACCAATCAAATTGTGCTGGATTTGTCAACTCAAATGGTTCAACATCTATACCCGCTTGCTCATTAGTTAAATGAGTGTATTGCCAAGTAACACCATTAGAATCTGTAAAAATTTCATTTTCTCTCGGTTCACCAAAATATTCATCAAAGGGAAATACATAATTATCAATATCTATATCAGTTGTCTCATCAATCGGGTCATCGAAATCAGAATCTGGATTAAAATCCTCTCCATCAAAATCTTCGAACTCCTCTGCTTTAAATCTAGCATACACTCTAATATCTCGCGACATAGTGACAGTTGTGCTTGGTGAGGAAAGGTTTCCTATTTGACTATCGTTACCTATTGTCACATCCCATGTATCAAATTCAAAACGATCGTCAGTAAGTGCTTGTATGTTAACAACTGTTCCTTCATCATAAATTCTATCATCGGTATCTGGTGTCACGATGATGGTGCCAGCAATTTCAAATTCACTCGTGTCTTTGTTGTAAACTGGTTCACTAATAACATTCAATTCAAAAGGAAAAATATCATCAGTAATATTAGGAGTGTTATCAAAACCCTCAGAATAAGGTTCTAATAAATATTCGAATTTATTTAAAAAGGAATCCGACACTTTGTTTAAAAAATTAAACAATTGTAACTTATCTAGTAGATTTAATTTCTCTATATTTTCAGATGATGCTCTTTGGTTATCGGTTGAATCAAGAGGATTTATTCCTATGGTATTCAAAGAAGATTTAATTAAAGATGAATTTAAATCTACACCACCTATGGTAGCAAAATTATCGTAGTCGTATAAATCAAACTCATAAGTCTTTGATGGGTTTAATAATATGTTTGTTTCAAACCTTTCATATCCACCTATACTTTCTCTATCTGTTCCATCATCAGGTTTAAATAAAGCATACACTACGCCAGAAATAGTATAGAAGCCTGGCTTCTCATAAAAGTGTTCCAACAATACAGACTCTTCAAGTAACTTTGGCCGGTCTGTATATTCTAAGGTAGTACCATCACCCCAATTTAATTTAAATAAATAAAAACCAGTTCTACCTGGCCTATTAGCATAAGTGTCAAATTTATTTGCTTTATTTCTTCCTATGTAATTATCTATATGCCCATCTGGTGTTGGTCTTCCACTTTCTCTAGCATACAGATAATAATTAATCTTACCTTCTGTTGCTAAATAATATTCAGTTGAATTATTTTTTTTATCATAGTATTCATCCAATCTTATTATTTCATCATCGTTATTTGGATCTGTAACAAATGGTAAAGCATCAATAGAATATTGAAAGAGTTCAGATGTTTCTATATTTTTACGATAAACTATTCCATCTCTAACTTCAGTTTCTAATGTTTCTAAATTACCAGTTAAGTAAGGTTTATAAGTGTCTTTATTGAAATTTATATTTTCCCAATAATCTCTATCATCGAGAGTTTTTGTTCCCAATTCGACACGATTATGTTCTGGTGGAGAACCAACAATAGATTGATATGATTGATTTATCAAGTTTTCTATAGTGGTAAATTTTGCCACTAATAACCTCCATCATATCTAGTTCTATTAGTTCTCTTCCTAACTCTTATTTCTTGATTTTTTTTTCGTTTTGGTTTTTCTATCTCTTCTTCATCTTCGTCTTGCTTATCCTCTTCCTCTTCAATTACATCAATACCAGGTATTTCCTCTCCTATACCACTTACAGTTATAGTTTGTTGAATAGAAGCTTCACCGAAATCATTAAAGCCAGTAAAAGTAACAGTAAACTCTCCATTAATAGTATAGTTGTGTATAGGATTTCTTTCTGTTGATGTATTACCATCACCAAAATCCCAAAGAACATTATCTGCTCCAGCAGACTCATCTATGAATTCAACTGGTTCTATTTCTTTAATTGTTACTATATCTTGTCCAACATCAGTTTCAGTTGTTGGTGCTATTACATCTGCCATATTATCCCTCTGCGCCTTCTATAAATATTTGTCCTTCTTGGTCTGCAAGTTCAAGTAATCTAAATGAAAAATTTATGGCTGGTGGATTACCTTGTTCAAAGGGTGCAGTGGTATCTGTTTCATCTACATCTGTAGGTGTTACACTTAAATCACCAATCTTGTATCCACGAGCTCTAAGTAAATCAGAACGACTAATTATCTCTACTTTACATTTAGGACCAAAACCACTATTAGCAACCACAGTATCACCATCCTCTGTTGGTAAAATATGATTTAACCAATATTGTTTGTTTTGTAAGTAATCTCGAAAATCAAATCCAACATCGTCTGAATTCGGTGATTCTATTATATTTGGATTATAAGTAGCACAAATAAAATACCATTCAGTTAAATCATCAGTTGGTATGTTTGGATAAAGTTGATGTATTACGGTATCACTATAAAAACCAATAGGACTGCTTTGACTAGCTAGTCGCCTTTCTCTACCCTCTACCCCAAAATGATTGTCTCGTAATCTCCCACTACTCTCTCTGACTGCTAATCTAATCCATCTTTTATAATTACCCGCATTATCAATATTAGTTCTTGTTTCTAATCTAAATCCTTCTCCATTATCTTCTAAAGGATTGCCAAAATTAAAAAGAGTTCCTTCTGATGTTTTACTAACAAATCTTACCCACATTGTTATTGTAAAACCATCAGTTAGATAAGAGTTACCTTTTTGAAATTCTAATAAGTCATTACCAGGTGCTTTTATTATTATTGCTTGATTTGGTTTTCTTATTTTTAAAAATCCATCTGAAATATTTTGGTACTCGGGTCTATCATCCTCTAATGTTTCAATAACATTGTCAACATCACCAAGATAAGTGTTAAGTCTGTTTCTCATCGACTCAAGAGTCTTACCTTGATTAATACTACTACCTTCTGCCTGTTCATCTAACCTTGTTATAAAAGCACCTGGTTGGTTTTCAAAACTAATACGAGATTGTTCGTCTTGTTCTTTGTTTTGTATGTTTTCGCCAACACCATCACCATCTACATCTTGAAAGACTGGTGTTAATCCTATTAGTGTGTCAAACTCTCTAAAGAAATCATTTACTTGATCTTGACGAGTTGTTTGGTTTGGAAGTAATTCAAATATATTCGTGTCTAAAACTTCACGAGCTTTTTCAGCATCAATCCTACTTCCAAATTTAGGTTTTGTTAGCTGACTAAGATTTAAAACATCTATAAACTCACCTTCTACTTTCACTGCTATTTGAAGATAAATGTAAGACGAATCAAGCTTACGAAATCTTAAATTATATATTGTTCTATCAAAAAGTTCTTGTACAGAGACATTGAATCTATTACCTAAATCATCTATCTGATTATTATAGATGTATTGACATATCTCTTCAAATTTATCACCTTGTAAATCTTTTCTACTTTCTAAAGTGTTTCTATCTTTCTTATAAAATACAAGAGGTTCGTCTTCATTACGACCTGTTTGTTTTATACCATCACGAATGGTAGTTTGCATTGAAAGTATTTCTTCTTCAGACAATGTATTTGATTCAAACCATACTTTATAAAAAATATCACTAACTCTTTCACGAGTTTCTTGTATATCTTGATATCCTATTTTTCTAAATATGATTTCATCAGGAATTAATTCATGATTAACCCCCAATATACCACCACCAATCATCAAAGTTCCGTTTTCATGACGGTGATATAGTCCTATGTATTGTTCTTCAGGATTAGTTTGAAAATAAAAACCATCGTTTTGAGTTGCTCGTAGATTAATTTCTACAATCGGATTTAATCCTGTTGACTCATCTGAAGTTTCATAAGCCATAATTAAGTCCTCAATATAAATTCAAAATCGTTATCGTAGATTATCTCTTGACCATCATTATGATTGACCTTAATCAAAATTTTATAAGCACGATTAGGTTCAAAAGCATTTAGGTCTTGTTTAAAATAGTTAGAAGTCGTATCACAACTCATTGTCGTGTAAGCACTAAATGGAACAACTGATTCATTTGTTGCCATATCTATGATAGAGTAAGAACCTGAACTATGTGGTATAAAACTACCACTTACAGTTTGAACTGATGTTGTAAATGATTTTTGTATGTATCTTTTACGAGCACCAAATCTAAACTTTACGGTTTCGTTTTCTTTATAGGCTTCTCTAAAATGTATTGGATACAAATAATTTTCACTATTACCACTCACATCTAAAGAAGTTAAACTACCTGTATTTGAACCAGTTGCTGGTAGATGGTCATCCCATTTTAATTCTATCTTCGGTGAGTAGATAGTGTTGGTTTGTCTTGAGAAAAACTTGATGTCTTCAAAACTACCACTTGATGTTTCTCTACTACCAGAAAGTCTTATTAGTAAACCATAATTTGTGTTATCACCACTAAACCATTTTTTAGCCATAGTGGTTATATCCATGTTTATATCTGGTGATTCGGAAGAAAAAGTTTGTGTTGTCTCATCTCCAGCAATATAAGTACCACCAGGAGTTGTCCAAGCAATTTGAGAAGCACCTTCTCTATTTTTTCTATATAGATAACTACAACCATCTGTTGTTTTTGGTTCATCAATTTCTTTACCAACACCTTCATCCCACTCTTGACTTAATGGATAAGCGGCAATTGTATATTCCTCAGTCAATCCACTTGTACCCTCAGTCTCATAGAGTCTTAAATTTAATTTATAATCACTTGGTAATACTGAAGAACTAATATAGTTTTCTATTTCAGTAGTATTAAATTGAAGAAGAACACGAGTGTTATAAGAAAAGGTTCTGTCAAAAAATACTTTCTTTAACTCAAGAACTTCGTCTTGTCCTGTATTCTTATCTTTAAAGTCTTCACCAGTAATTTGGTTTGAACCACTACTGATAAAGGCATCTTTGGTTGTAAAAAAATATCTATGCATTATATTACCTTTCCGTATATGTCTTGGTTAGGGTTTCTTAATTCAAATACTGCTGGAGTAACAGATGGTCTTATGATTCCGTCTTGTAAAGCATTTTCAAAGTTATACTGAAAACCATATTCCGATTCACCATCAGTCACAATTTCACCGTCACCTTGATATTGATAAAGCTTTCTACCACTAGCGTAATTTGTATTTCCATCTTGAAATAACTTTAATTCTTTTATACCAATTACACCGTCTAACCCTAAGATATTATATTGTAAATCATTTAAATTAATTGATTGTCTAAACTGCATTTTTTCTACTGCAAAGAAATTCTTTATCACTTGAATTACATTTAACTTCACTTCAGTTGGATTTAATCTTCTATCATAATTGATAATGAAACGAACTCCAAAGTTTATTACATAGCCAGAAAACAATGTATCATTCAATGTAAAACCAAAACCTACTTGGTTGTTTATCATTCTGTATTGATTAAGGTATGTACCAATATTTTGTAAAACAAGCTGTGGTGTTTGAACTAAATGCCTGTTCTGATTATAAGAAAGAGTAGAAACTAATAAAGCTCCACCATCTACTCTTTCCACATAACATTTAGCAATACTACCAAACTTTTGTGGAAGAGACAGTATTCTTGCCTGATAATCTTCTTTGGTAACACAACGAAGTTGAGAGGCAAAGAAAGCAGAGGCATTGTTTCTTATCTCGTCTACAGTTTGCCCATCAGTTCCACCAACACTTGGTTCATCATTTGTTACAGTTATAGAAACACCAGCTGGTGAGTTATTAACAGTTGTCAATTCTCCAGCTTGTATATTTGAATCCGCACCACCACCAACTCTATAGGTAAATGTCAATGATGTATTTGATGGAGTTTCTCCTAAATTTGGATTGTTTCCTACTACTACACCAATAGCACTTGGTATATCAGCAAGATTAGTTCCATTAATAGTTACACCAGCTTGTTCTACAGGATCTACATTTGAACCAGAGTTACTAAATCTAAACAGTCCATTACCAAAACAAGCTTTGTATGTTTCAGTATCTTCATCAAATTTAGTTGTGAATTTTTTTGTAGAGGATATATACTCAGCAACATAAGGAACAGGTATTGTTGAAGTTTCAGTTGAAGCATTACCTTGGTCGTAAGCATTTGTTCTAGTTAAATCATCACTATAGTGTGTTTCTTTTAAAATCTTAGTTTGTGCTAAATAATCTACTTCATACCATTTTTGTCCAGAACCATCTGTACAATCTAGTATCTCAATTAAATTACTTTCACCTAAATCTAATTCTAAAAATTTTGTAGGAGTTGTAATATTAAATGTTTTTGTTTTAGTCTCTGCCGATATAGCCCTAACAAATCTTGTTAAAGTATAAGAACTAGCTTCACCATTACTATCAAGTATTGGAGCACTTATAGCAGGATCACCTGAACCACTTGATGAGAAGTCTATTTCATCAGTAGTCTCAAAAAGAATCTCAGAATCTATATTTGAAGCAATCTGTAAACCACTATCTATTGAAGATGGAGCTTCTCCGTAAAGTGGCTCACCCGTTGTCCCATCAGCACTTATTGTCGTCTCTACTTTTAGTTTAACAACCGATGGTGTTTTATTTGGAGTTTTATATCCAAGAAATTCTGATAGTCTACGGATGTTTCTTTTTTCGGTTGCGGTTGCTAACAGATTTTCTTTATAGTTATAATCTATATAATATGAAAGTACATCACCAACATAACTTGATAACTCTATCAACATCATACCAGGTGATGTTTCATTGAAGTCTTTGTATGTATCAGGAAAATAAGATTTAGTATATTCAATTAAATCTTTTTTAATCGTACTAAAATCTTTACTTGTGTATTTTACATTTGTTGGTTTTAGTTTTTGTTTTTCTGTATATGCCATTTTAATATGCTCCACCAGTTTCTTGTGCGGTTGATTCTCCACCACCAACACCATCAAATGTAACTTGAACACTCTCTAAAGAATTAGGTGCTCTTCTTATATTAAATTCTATATTAATTTTTACTTGACTTAATTCGTTTCTATTTTCTATGTCTATGTTTCTTAACTCGACAAAAGGAAGCCACCTTTCAAACACATCTACAATATTATTTTCTATTTGTATTGTTAAGTCTTCTGTCATAGGTTCAAACAAAAGATTTCTTAAATTCATTCCCAAGTTTGGTTGAAATAATCTTTCACCTTGATTGGTTTGTAGAAGAAGTTTAATATTGTTTTTTATAGAATCTATTGTTGTCTTTGTGGTTTTAAAATACCCATCACCATTTGGAACTCTACCAAAAGGAAAGTCGATTCCCACAGATACTCTTGTATCTTGGTCTTCTACAAATCTATCTTTTCTTCTGTCTATTATTGGCATCTTAAACCTCTATAGCTCTTTTTAATTTAACTTCACTAGTCAATGATTCTGTTCCACTCAATTGGTTGTCAACAGCTTGATTGTTTTCATCTACCTTAACGGTAATCTTTGGTATTGTAAGTGGTGGTATAGTAGATGGAACTGTTGGTGCGTTAGGTGGTTGTAGTAAACCGGAAATTGGTATAGTCTTACTCTCCAGAGTTGTAGTTCCAAGTTGAGTAGCATTTAATTTTGTAACAGTAAATGTTTGAGCCTGAATAAACTCTACAATAGCTTTACTCAAGTCTTTAGCTAACTCTTCAACTTTTGCCTTACCTTTATTAGACTCATCTAATGGATTGACTTCTTTGTCGTTATCATCAATGTATTTAAGATTTTTTTCAAAAGCTTTGTATATGTCGTCTTTAAGCCCCATTTTTAAACTTTGCCTTTTCTTCTACTTTTTTCATTACTTCTGAATAATCTTTTGTGAAAGCATTAGCTAAATGATCAGGAAGATTTTGAGTGTTTTCTACTACAGATTTTGTCTCCGGTTCTTCATTTATTTTTTTCCAATCATCATTTGCTGCTGTTTCAGCAAGAATATCATTTAAGATGGAATCTTTTGTTAGTGGTACATTGTTCGATGGTAATGTCGGAGTCGGAACTCGTGACTGAGTATTTGTTTTTTTAGTTGGAGACGAGTTAAGTTGTGCACTTGTATCTTCTATTATACTATTAGATCTATTACTAACTAACACTTCATCTAACTTTTTTTCAAGTGACGAAAATTTATAATCTAACTCTTCTCTTACTACTTCTCTTATTAATTTCTTAAATATATTAACCTTCATTTTAACTCCTAATGTTTTTGTTATCGTTTTGTTCTATGTAATGATGATGACTGAAAAATCTTGGACCATCTATTCCATATGATGTTATGTTTCCATTGTTATCTCTAGTCACATCTCTTGCTTTTAATTCTTCTAACAAACTATCAAGGTTCTTTATAGCATTATCAACTGTTGGACCACTAACATCCTTCAGAGGTGTTCCCACCGCATCAACAAGTGGTATCGGTACTCCTTGTACAAGGGCATGAGCATTTTTTACTATCTTCACTAAATTCTCCAAAAGAACTCTTAATGATTCACCCAATACCATTGGTTGATCTTGAGTTTTAGATTGCTTCCCTAAATAAATATTCTGAGATTCAATAACTGAGAATCCTTTATTAGTAATAGTTACATTTCCTCCAGCACCTAAGTTTATATTACGATATGCTGACATCGTTAAATCATTATCTCTAGCATCAAAAGTTATCCTATCTGAAAATATTATTAGTTGGTCAAACTCCGTTTGTGATTCTGGAGTTTCTTTATTAGTCGCAGCATATAAATAATCAAATTTATCTTGTCTTGGTAGATTATTACCACTTACTTCATCATTACCAAAATTTATTTGATAACCAGGATATTTACCTTCTATTAAAGTTTCTCGTTCTTCATTTATTCTTCTGTCGCTTGATAAACTTCCGTAACTTGGAAAATAATCATTTATAGTCCCAAGTGATAATAAACCTATACCAGTGCCGGATACTGCTCTTGTATTATTTTTTATTGTTATATATGGATTAATAAAACGAGTACCTATTTCAATTGAATTGCCGTGTCTCCCTTCAAATGTTAAATTAGAATAGTGTGATTGTGTATGTACCTTTGAACCAACTTCTCCAACTCCTAAATTATATGGTCGGTCTAAAAACACATTTTTATCTTTTAATACTCTTTTTATATCAACTTTTTTATAATCTAAATTGTAACCACTACTATCGTCAGAACTAGATACGGAAATTTTTCTATTACCACCAAACGAGGAATCATAATAGCTATCAGGACAATAGTTTGGATTGTTAGTTGTATTTAAAGGACCTAAGTAAAAAAATATATCACCTATTCTTGTAAAAATAACACTATCTCCCCTAGCCACCGAGTCTGAAACTCCTCTTAACAAAGGTTGTGCTAAAACTACTTCTTTTAAATTCTGTGAACCAACTATGCCTTCAAATGTAGGTAGTAATAAAATACAATGACTTAAATCTGCTGGTAAATTTGTTGGTAGTTTACCATATTGTTCTAAATCAGAATATTCATCAACAACCATTTCAACATGACCATGATGAAAAGTAAACTCGGGTAAAGTAACCTCATCTTGATTAGGAGTTCCTCGTTGGTTTACATTTAATGGATTTACTGCCAAATTCGTCATTATGAGTCACCATACTTTTGTCTTATCTCAGACATATCAACAATGTCGTCTTTCTTCTTCTGTAAGTCCTCTGCTACATCTTCAAGGGAAGCCATAAGTTGTTCTTTCTCTTCATCAGATAATAGACTAACACCACTTTCATCAATAGTTTGTTTGGACATTATCCTTTGATACAGAGTGGCTAGTTTAACAAGATTGTCATCATTCTTAATACCGACATCCATTAGTTCTTTGATAATAGGACCTACGATAGCGATATCTTCAATACCTTGTATGTAACCATGTACCTCTTGGATTAACAAGTCGATTTGAGTTTTCTTTAACTTGTTATTCTCGTATATCTCTTGGGATAAATCCGAGAAGTTTTTGTCACCGAATATTTTTATATCATTTTCCATACATATAAATATAGTATGGTTACAATATTACACTAAAGAACCTGTATATCTTAGGTTATCTATGTGACCTTTTGTAAGCACTTCTTCTTGGATTTTAGGATATATTTTACGGAATGTGTTCGTAATCTGAGTTATTTTAGATGTTTTAACATCTGTCATCTCACGAATCATTATATAGATTGCTTTCTTATTAAAGTTATCTATGTTATCTTTATTTCTACAAAGATATAATATAGACTCAGCAATCTCTCTGTCTTGGTCTTTTGGAAAGAGTCTTTCTATATTTTGGTCAAAATAATCAATAGTCTTTTTAAATACATCAGATGATGGATTTTTATTTATAACTTCATCATCGTGACCGTGGTCATACAAAACATCTATGTCATCGTGTATCTTCATCTTCTTGTAGTTAGCATTATTATTTAAGATAAGATAATTTTTTGCTACTACAGAAAAATAACTAAAAGCTTTACTCCCCTTTGTTTCATCAAATTTATGCATGTTAAGAACAAGGTTAGAAACAACCTCTTCTTGTAAGTCTCTAAACCCATAACTAAAATAACTAAACTTAAAAGTATTAATTATATTTTCTGCTAACTTAAGAAATGCTGTATGTATTTCATCAGTATAAATTTTATTTCTTACTGATGGACTATCAGAATGGTTATATCTTACAATAGCATCATGTACTGGTGTACCAAAATATATTTTACTTTTCTTTCGTCTCTTCTTCATTTTCTTCAACCTCGGTTTCAAATAAATTATCTAATTCTTGACCAAGTTGTTTTATCTCCGTAAAGAAAAAACCAACTTCATCGTCTGATTCAAATGTTCCTTTATCGTCTATCACTTTAAGTTGAAGTTTTATTGATTCTATTGTATTGCTTATGTTTAGTATTATGTTTTCGTATTCGTTGATACGGCGTAATGCATAGAAAGTCACCACGCTTAAAAAGGTGGCAACAATTCCTAATGTAATGGTAATAATGTAATGTAACAATTATGACTCTAAATCTAGTATTTTATCATCTATTAAATCTATGACTTCTATGAGTATTTCGTTTTGATCTTCTTCATGATGTGTATCTATTTCTAATAACAAAGCTTTTAAATCTTCTAAAAAGATTATCATCTCTGAGTTTATCATTAAGCATCTCCTACTATTTGACTAAAGAGTTGAGTAAGTTCTTCATCATCCCACTCGACTAACTCTTCAATATGTTTATCTATTGTCGAAACCATATCTTTCAAATAACCATCTTGAAGTTGTTGTATTGTCTTATCATATAATTCAGGATTTTCTATCTCTAATACATCGAGTATTTGATTAATCAAGTCATTAGCATCTGTAAGATTCTTACGAACCTTATAAAACATTTCTTTATGCCTTGATTGCTCAATCTCCAACGAATCTAAACGACTCATTATGAAAGATAATACTTTAATGATTTGTTCGTTATTTTCTTTTGTTTCCATACACTCATAAATATTCTGCCAATCAATCAAATCACTTATATTTAAGTATTAAGATTTTAGATTTTAATATACATCCATCCCAATATCACCTAATGTTTTTAAGTCTTCGCGACCATCACATTCGGAGTAATCATCAACAGCAATATCATCTAATTCACCTTCATTAAAGTAATCAAGATTGACTCTCTTGTTTTCTTTATAGTTAGGAGTAGATGATGAATGTTTATCCATAGACTTCATTTGTCTCTTATCATCTGCTGACAATTCAAATTGAGAAATATCAATTGTTTTAGTTTTCATGTTTAACCTCTTGTTTTATTATTATTTAA
>Ga0208669_1000841_pt1 | contig 11910 bp, 7 predicted proteins | sample 21_taG_FD_184095 | JGI IMG/M metagenome (GOLD analysis project Ga0208669, IMG submission 184095) | Marine viral communities from the Subarctic Pacific Ocean - 21_ETSP_OMZ_AT15319 metaG (SPAdes) (version 2) | ecosystem: Environmental > Aquatic > Marine > Oceanic | place: Pacific Ocean | collected...
AAATGATAATGAAATGCCTTTACCAGAATTTTACAAAGACATGTTAGGTATTAATGAGTGGCAAGAAGGTATGCCAATATATTATCAACAACTACCCGAAGAAGTGTCAGAACTTCCAGCAGAATTAGATGAACAAACAGCAGCTTTAATCGAACAGTATTCTTAATTAAATATAATGTCGCATCATAAAAAAGAAAACAACTTAGATCCTCTTGCTCAACTTTTTATTAAACCTTTAATAAGTGAAGAAGTTGCGGTAAATGAAGAAGAAAAAGAAGAAGCTTTATTAGGTCCGCTAGAAATACCTATAGTTGAAGAGGATATTCCTAGTAAAATAGGTCCACTTTCTGTAGATGCTTCCAGTTATGAAGACTTTAATAAAAGTAAATTTTATTTACAAACAGAAGAATCAGTTAAAAAAATAAATCAACTACAAAAAAATCCTATTACCAATAGTTTAGGTGAAATAAATGTTACTGCTAATATGAATGAAGTTGATAACATTATTGCAGATAGTCCTTCGTTAATAAAAAGTAAAGATGAAGGAGTAGAACTAGTAAGTGATATTTTAACTTATGATCAAGTTATTAAAATTAAAACTTTCAATGAAGAGGGTATACTTGGTTTAATAGGTCAAGACTGGGTTGATGATCAAATAGATGCAGGAAACGCGGATGATATTTCTGAATTATTAAAAAGTACTTTACCACCGGAAATTACTCAAAGCCAACTGGATTTATATGAAGAGGTGTATGAAGGAAATTTCAACAACAAGAAAGATGTTGAAAATATTAATAAAAAAACTAGAGGTAGTATTAAAGTACCAAGTAAAGATTTTACTCAGTATTATGATGTATATGATATAAAACAGCTAGACGCTCGGTTTGAAGTAGATGACGAGGCTTTTAATTATATTAAAAATACCATACTTACCAACATGGATTTTAATGATTACGGAACATTTGAAGAATTTGCTAATGCTGCTGGAGCTCAAACACAATCATTAATTGATAAAGATCCTATTATAGCTAAAACAATTGTTAATGCAAATTTAAATTTATTAGAAGAAGAAAAAGTCAAGTATAATGAAATGTTGCAAGATGCTAAAGAAAATAATTTATTAAGCTCGCAAAAGGATGTAGATGCTTTAAATAATAAGTTTAAAAAGTGGCGAGAAAAAAGGTATGCAGAATTGTTAAGTAAAACTGATTATGAAAAAAGAGCTTTTGAATATGAATTTACTACCGCTAAAGTATTAGAAGATTTATATATAGATTATGGAAGAGCTACAGCCAAAGATGAAGAAGGTGAATTTATATTTAAAGATATAGATAAAAAATATAGAGAAAGAGAAATATCAGAGTGGTGGTATAGATTAAGAAATAGAGGTATAAGTACAATTACTAAATTTAAAAAAGGTATACGTAATATATTTCAATTTACCCCTAGTGCTAACGCGTTTGGAGAAATTACTAAGCTTAATAGTTTTTTAAATGAAAATAAAGAAAACATAGAAAGATTGAACCTTGGTGGTTTAAATATAAAAGCTTTAGGTGAATTAAAAAAAGATGAATCTTTAAGTGATGAAGATAGAAAAATAATTGAGGCAGTGTATAACAATATAAGTCAATATGGTGCTACTTCTCCAGTTTCTACTCAAGTTGTTAAAGGTTATAATTTAGTTAAAGCTAACACTACTGTTGATGAAATATTAGCTAGCAGCGATAAAGCTTTAATAGAAAGTGGTACTGATTTAATAAAATCTATAGATCAAAATATTAAAGATAGAAACGTACTTTCTTTAATAGAACAAATAGATCCGGATGCTGATGATTTTCTTACTAATGTTGAAAGAGTTTTAGATCAGTCAAACATGTTGTTTATGTTTGGTGGCCAGGCTTTAAGAACTATTAACAACCCTATTACTAAAACTGTTGGAGTTATATTAGATTTATTAGGCACAACAGATATTGTAGCTCAAACAATGTCGGGAGATATATGGGCTGTATTAGATGAAAAAATTAAAATAAGAGAAGGTGAAAATTACACCCCAACAAGAGATGATTACTTAGCTGAACTAGAAGATCCTGAGTCTATAAATATGATTTCCAATGTTCTTTCTACAGGCGCTCAATTATACGGTGAAAGATTTTCAATAAGTAAAATGCTTCAAGCAAGTAAATTTGCAACTAATCGAGTAACCTCGTTGGTTAGAGGTCAGTTTAAAAGTTATTTAAAAACATTACCATATTATTTAACAGCAAGAGAACTTGCCGGTGTAACTGAATATATTACTGAAGGTACTCAAGAATTTACATCAGATATTAATCAAAAATATCAAGTATATGGCGATGAAAAAGGTATAATAGACATTATACGTAGCGGTAAGTTTGGTTTTGAAGCCGCAAAACAAGGTAGAAAAACAGCTAGATTTCTTCCTTTAGTAGGAAATGTTATTGGCCAAACAGCGGTAGAATTAGGGCAAATATCATTAATGGTAGCTGAAAACTTTAATTTAAAAGGAGCTTCAACAGAGTTATTTTTTAAAGATGCTATTGCTAAAATAAGAATAGATATAAGTGAGGGTAAAGTAAGTAAAAAAATAGGTAATGAGCAAATAGAAAATATATCTACTATAAGAAATCAGGGGTTAAAAATTCCAGAAAACTTTGATGGTAGATCTAAAAAAAGATTATTAAATTTATTATTAAATAAAAAATCTTTAGAAGATAAAATAAAAACTATTAATGATAAGGATATATCAGCTGAAGATATTTTACAATTAGCAGAAGTTTCAGCTGAAATACAAGTATTGATAGGAAGAGCTAATAATAAAACTAAATACGAAAAACAAGTTGGTAATATACTAAACATTATAAATAATAATGAAAAAGCTAATGTAAAAATAATAAGATCTAATAATGCTAAAGGAGTTAAAAAACAAGTTGATAGATTAAACGCTCAAGGGTGGAAAATAGCAGCTTCTAAAGGTTTAACTACTAATTATGGTACTATATTTCAAAAAGGAGATCAACAAGTTATTGTATTAAATACAAAAGAAATATTAGAAGACAGCGCTATAAATACCGCAGCTCACGAATTTTTACATGCTGTTTTATGGAATACAATTAAAAATAGTAAAGGTACAGCATTAGCATTAGGTAATGATTTAGCGGCGTACTTGAAAGAAGTTAATCCAGAGTTAATGAAAAACTCTGAGTTGGCAAAAAGACTACAGGATTATAAAAATGATCCTAAGGTTACAAATGAGCAACAAGCTGAAGAGGTATTAACTTTGTTTTCTGAAGCTGTATTAGATGGAGCTATTGATGAATCTGCTTTTGATGGTAGTTTTGGTCAAAGATTAGGAGATTTATTTACAAGAATATTTAATTCTTTAATGGGTCGTGAAGCAGATATTAGATTTGATAATGGTAGAGATGTTTATAAATTTATAAAAGATTATAACAAAAGTATAAAAAAAGGTAAATTTACTAAAGCACAAGATAAATTATTTAGTGAAAGAGCCGAGGGTGATTTAGTTAAAAGAGAATATACTACTAAAAAAATGAAAGAGCGTGATCAGGCTTTCGATAAATCTAGTAAAAAATTAGGAGAATTAACTACAGAGTATAAAGAAGGTGATTTTAAAAACGTTGAGCAGTTAACGAAGCAATACCAAGCAACAGGTAGAGACGCTTTAAAAAGATGGGCGGGTCAAAGAAAAGTTCCTTTAAACTTAAGTAATCCAGCTATTAACGAAGAAGTTACTAGTTTATTAAATAAAGAATTTAATAGTTTTACTAGAAATTTTGATCAAACAAAATCAGAAGCTTCTACTTACATGAATCAAATTGCTAAAAGAATTGGTCCTAAAATTGTTGAAGAAGCAACTAGAAAAACTAAACAAGTTAGTCAAGATGTATTGACAGAAAAGGGTGTATCACCAGAGGTTAGTGTTCAACCAGATATTGATCAAAAACAAAAACCAACAGGGCAAAGAGCAAAAGTATTTCCCAATGCTATAAAAGCAATAGCAAATACCATAACTGGTGAAACTAGAGCTGAACAAAAAGCTTTACTTAAAAATGATATTACAGAAGCTATATTAAGAGTAGGCACTAACCCTAAAGCAATAGCTCAATACATAGTTAAAAAAACTAAAACACCACAATATAGAAAACTTATAAAAGATAAATTAGGAGTTTTTGGCAGAGAACAATATATAAAAAATATAAACAGTTTATTTGCTAATACTGATTTTATTAAAGCAATTCCTGTTGCTAATATAAAAAGAAGGTTTGGTAAGTTATTTGGTATAAAACAAATTGGAACCACACCTACAACTAGAATTGTAGATGGTAAAAGAACTGATTTTAAAAAACAAATATATAACATACCAGCTATTTCAAAAGCTAAACTCAATAAAATAAAAGAATACTTTTTAGCAGGTGAAAAAAGATCTCAATCGTTATTTGAAATTATTGGTGAAGGTATAGCTGTTGAATCTATGAATGAATTAAGAGCTGATACAGAATTCATGAGTGAACTTCAAAATAGATTAGATTTTAAAAAATCTAATTTAACCGCTCAAGATTTTATGCAAGAAGTAGAATTTAACCTTGATAAAAGAAACTTAGAAGATACATCACTAGATGTTGTTAAAGCAAGTAAAAAAAGATCTAAAAGAAGTTATTCTGAAGTTGGTTTACAAAAAATAGCTAGATCTACAATGCGACAAGTTGGAGGACAAGGTTCTGTTTTTAATTATAAAAATATAAAAGATTCTCAAAAGAGCACTAGAAGAACTGGCTCTATTATAATGATACATGGCTTTGGCAAAGACACTCAAGGTAGTTATAACTATGGGAAGGATGGAAGTATTTATAAAAATGAAAAAGAGTTTGAAAAAGATGTATTTAATACACCTTTAACTGAAGCTGAAATAACCTTATTAGAAAAATTTGATATACCATTAGTTACAAGAAGAGGTAAAACATATTATGACAAATCAAAAGCTAAAAATTCTTTTGAACTTGGTATTGATGAGCAGATCATAATTAATGGTAAACCAAAATCTGTATTACAATTAGCACGAACAGAACAAAGAGATTATAGAAAACTTACTGGACCTGAAGCTAGAAAAAGATTAAACAATAAAGAATTTGATAAATTACAAAAGGCGAAGTTAAGAGTATTTAAAAAATTAGCTAAAAGAATAGAATCAGATTTAAAAATAGATCCAGCATTAAAAAATTATTGGGCAGCTTGGTTAAATCAATCTAATGATAATATATTACATCCAGTTAGATCTTTAGCTCCAGTAGAGTTTTTTGAAATACGTAAAGGAAAAAAAGTAGCTGAACATACTTTTCCGGCTAGTCAAGCCGCTACAATAGTTATGAACATGGCTATAGAAGGTAAAGTTAATGAAAACTTTGAATTTATTGACAAAGATTATTTTCAAGGCTCTATTTTAAAAACAGATGATGTAAAGTTGATAGGTGAAGGATATAATTATATATCTAATATGCCAAATATTTTCTTTGATATAAAAAATCCTAGTACTTGGATGCGTTATGTAGATATTAAAGTTAATAAAAATAATAAAGGACCAATTAATATTAATAATATTATTGTTAAGAAAAATGGTAAAGTTGTAACTTTAGCTGAATCTTTTGGTTTAAAATTAGATACTAAAAATCAAACAATTGATAACATATTTGATCAAAACAACTTGTTGTTTAAAGTGTTTACTGAAAAGCTAGATATAAAAGAAGCTAGCAAACAATTAAAGGCCGCAATAAAAGTTAATAACAAATCCTCTGTTCAAGTTAAAAATAATAAAAAAACTTTATTTTCATTAATTAATAATGATGGTACTACTGATGCTTCTATAAAAGCAATGAAAGACGCTGATATTACTATGGAGCTTGGAAATAAAGCTAGTAAAAAGCGTAAAGGCATTAGCGTATTTGATTTTGATGATACATTAGCTTATAGCAAAAGCAAAGTAATTGTTAGCATGCCTGATGGTAGTATTAAAAAGATTACACCTGCTGAGTTTGCTGTGCAATCAGAGATCCTACAAGAACAAGGTGCTGAGTTTGATTTTAGTGAATTTAACAAAGTAATAAAAGGAAAAAAAGGACCACTAGCTGATTTAGCTTTAAAGCGTCAAGAAAAGTTTGGTAGTGGTGATATATTTGTTTTAACAGCTAGACCACAAGTTTCTGCCTTATCTATAAAAACATTTTTAGATGGTATTGGTTTAAACATACCTATAGAAAATATAACTGGTCTAGAAAATGGATCACCTGATGCTAAAGCATTATGGGTATTGAGTAAAACCGCGCAAGGATATAATGATTTTTATTTTGCTGATGATGCTTTACCAAATGTTCAAGCTGTCAAAAATATTCTTGATCAAGTAGATGTTAAATCTGAGGTGCAACAAGCTAAAGCAAGTAAGAAAAGAAATTTAGATAAAGAATTTAATACTATAATAGAACAACAAAGTGGTAAAAAGTGGTATAAAACTTATTCAAGAGCTAGGGCTAAAACAACTGGTAGAAAAGTAGGTACATTTGAGTTCTTTATTCCCCCATCAGCAGAAGACTTTTCTGGTTTATTATATAAGATATTGCCAAAAGGTGAAAAAGGTAACTTAGCTAAAAAATGGTTTAAAGATAATTTATTTGATCCATTTAACGAAGCAGAACAAGAAATTATATCATCTAAAATATCTGTAGCAAATGATTTTCAAGCTTTAAGAAAAAATATAAATAATATTCCTAAAAACTTAAACAAACCAGTTGGTGTAGGTAATTTTACTCACTCACAAGCTTTAAGAGTTTATATATGGAATATGCAAGGTATGGAAATACCTGGGCTTTCTACAAGAGATTTAAATAGATTAGTTGAAAAAATAGAAAACAATGCTGATTTAAAAGTATTTGCAGAAAAAATAGCATTTATTCAAAAAGGTAAACAATATCCAAAACCTGGAGATAATTGGGTTGCTGGTAATATTACTAGTGATATTATACAAAATTTAAATAAAGCAGGTAGAAAAGAAGCATTACAAAGATGGCAGGAAAATGTAGATATAATATTTTCTGATAAAAACCTAAATAAACTAGAAGCCTTATACGGAAGTAATTTCGTACTAGCATTAAAAAATTCTTTAGGTAGAATGAAATCTGGTAGTAATAGACCAATAGGTATGAATCCTCAAGTTAACAACTTGTTAGATTGGTTAAATAATTCTGTTGGTGCTGTTATGTTCTTAAACATGAGATCTGCTACATTACAGCTTATATCTAGTGTAAACTTTTTAAACTGGTCAGATAATAATCCAGTTGCAGCGGCAAGAGCATTTGCTAATCAAAAACAATACTGGTCAGATGTAATGAAATTGTTAAACTCTGATTATTTAGTACAAAGACGTAATGGTTTAAAAATAAACGTTGCTGAATCAGAAATAGCAGAAGCTGCAAGAAAAGGTGGCATGAAAGGTACTATAGCTTACTTACTTAATAAAGGTTTTGTATTAACAAGATTTGCAGATAGTATGGCAATAGCAACTGGTGGTGCAAGTTTTTATAGAAATAGAGTAAATGCTTTACTAAAACAAGTAAATATAGATACAGGTAATGTTTATACTAAAGCTGAAGCAGAAGCCAAAGCGTTTGATGATTTTTATCAAATATCAGAAGAATCACAACAATCAAGTAGAACTGATAGAATATCAATGCAACAAGCAAGTAGTATTGGTAGATTAATACTTAACTTTGCTAACACTCCTATGCAGTATGCTAGGATAATGAAAAAGTCTGCATTAGACTTAATTAATGGAAGAGGTGATTGGAAAACAAATCTATCTAAAATAGCTTATTATGGTTTTGTACAAAACTTAATATTTAACGCTATGCAACAAGCAGTGTTTGCTTTAGCCTTTGGATCAGATGATGAAGAAGAAAGAACAGCAGAAGATAGAGCTGGTAATATAGCTAATGGTATGGTTGATTCTATATTAAGAGGTTTAGGGTATGGTGGTGCAGCTGTCGCAACAGTTAAAGATGTTATAATTAAACTAACACAACAAGGAGCTAAGAAAAATCCTAAGTATGAAGATGCTGTAAGTGAAGTGTTTAATTTTTCACCAGCTATTGATTCTAAAGTTAGAAAACTTAGAAGTGCAGCAAAAACTTTTTCTTGGAATAGAAAAGAGATTAAACGTAGAGGGTTTAATTTAGATAATCCAGCTTATTTATCTATTGCTCAAATTATATCAGCTACAACTAATATTCCTTTAGATAGAGCAGCAAGAATAATGATGAACTTAAAGCAAGCTGTAGATAAAGATACTGAAATTTGGCAAAGAGTATCTTTAATGTTTGGATATTCTGGTTGGGAACTTGGTTTACCATACTGGGGATTACAAACAACTATTGATAAAGAAAAAGATGAAGATGAAGCTGTAAAAACAAAATATAAAAATGAAGCTAATAAATTAAAAACTAAAGGTTATAAAAGAATACCAATGACAAAAGGTAAACCTGATGGAAAGTTAAATGTAGATTTTATACAAGTAGCTAGACCAACAGGTGATTTAGAGTATTGGTTAATGCCTAAAAAATAAACTATGAAACAAAAAATAAAACTATTTATCGACAAGTTACAGCAAGCTTGGAACAAATTGCTATATAAATTAATGTTTAAAAAATATAAATAAATGAAAAATATTATTCTAATCTTATTATTATCTTTTTCTTTAACAATTAATGCGCAAAAAAAATGTATTACAGTTAAAGTAGAAAAAATTGAAAATTACCGAGTAAAAGTTATAACAACAGATACGTGTAAAAATGTTATAATCGTAAAAACAATATTAAAAAAAGAGTGGGATTCTTTACAAAGAAAAAGAAAATCACGTAAAACAAAAAAATAAATGAAAAAAATATTAGCTATTATATTTCTACTAAGCTTTTCTTTATCAGCTCAAGAAAAAGAAAAAGGTAAATTTTTTAAATCTATTTATAATGAATTATTTAAATACGGTACGTTTTATGTAGCTGGTGATGTTAAAAATGCAAAAGAAAATGCACCAAGTTATTTTGTAAGAACAAATCCTAATGGAAGTTTATATGATGTTCCTGTTGTAGTAGACGGAACTGATTATTATGACTATGATTATCGTTACGGATTTGGTGTTCGTAAGATCGCGAGGTTTGATTATGAAATAAAAGGTAAACAATATTATGATGGTGGTGAATCTAACGTAGCTATGACAGCTCCTAATTCATCTATTAAAGGTTTTGAATATATATTTCATACTGAAAAAGAAAGAACTAGAAATGATGTATTTAAAAATCACAGATATTTTTTAAAACATAGTGGTAAATACCACATGATAAAAGTTGAAAGCAGAAAACAAGGTAAAATAAACTTTGATTATAAATCTGCTGAGGTAAGAGCTAAACTACCTATTGGTAAAAAGTTTTCATTAAGTGCAGGCGCTATTTTTAGAACTCATGAGCGTCCTTATGGTTACAATCCTGTAGAAATATGGTTGAATGAAACTACTGAGGACGGTTTTGCAGTAAACCCGTGGTATACACTTGGTTTTTATTATGGTTATGATGACATCTATTATACATATGAAGATGATTATACAGGCGAAACAGTATCTGATTGGTATTGGATTAATGAACAAGGTGAAACCGTAGCTTATACTGATTTACAGTTCAGGCAAACAGTATTTACTGATTTGATGAATCGTTATAATGATGAAATATGGGAAGGTATAGATGCTTTTGGTGTTGTATCACCTGTGGTCGGTTTTGACTATTATCATTATAAAAATAACTTTTGGCTCCATGCTTATGGTTCTTACTTATTACCATATCATGATTATGTAAAAGGTGATGAAGCTTTTAGTTATCACAATAGAAATAACTGGGGACTTGGTGGATTAGTAGAAGATGCTGAAAAAGAACAATGGGAAGATTATCAAACCGGAGTACAGTTTGGTTGGAAGCTTAGTAAAAATATGGGTATATTTTTTGAAGGAGAGTATACTAAGTTCTGGGATTCAAAAATATATAACAGTTCAGTTGGTCTGAACATAACACTTAAATAATGAAATTATGGAAAATTGTCCTTTATGCGGCGGTTATTGCGGCGTTTGCTAGTTGCAGTAGCTATAAGCTTGTTACACAATCAGATACTATATATTTAGAAGAAGGTCAAGATGCTACTTCTATATTTACAAGTTATAATGCTAATATAATAAGACTAGAGTTTAAACCTATAAAACCTAGATTACACTATTATCAACCTTATTATTCTTATTGGCATACTAGACCTTTGTGGTTAGATTATAACTTTATATATGATCCATGGGTTTTTGGTTACAATTCTTTTTTCTATAGACCTTGGAATTATTGGGATTGGTATATGAGACCTTGGAGATGGCAAAGACCTTGGCAAGATCCTATGTTACAAGGACCATTTCATAATCAAAGTTATAACATAGTATATAATAATAGTAGAAGAACCTCTAGATCTTTAGAAACTGCAATAGCAAATAATAGAGCTAAACCTAGAGTAAAACCTATAGTTATTATACCAAGAATTAAACCTGTAAATAATTCTTATAAACCACCAGTATATAAACCTACTAATAATTATAAACCTAGTAATAATTATAAACCTAGTAACAATTATTCTCGACCTAGTTATAATTCTACACCTACTTATTCTAAACCAAGCTATTCACCATCAATGAGTAAACCAAGTAATAACAACATAAGTAGAGGCAATGGAAGCACCACAAATAGGGGAATCAACTAAAATAACACTAGATCTTAAAACAATAGGAATAATAATTGGAGGAGTTGTATCATTAACCACAATGTGGTTTGCGCTACAATCGGATATTGCTCTTGCTATGCAAATGCCTGAACCTGTTATTGATAGAGTTGAATATGATTTAAAGGACGAGTTAATTCGTCAAACAATTATGGATACTCAAGAAGATGTAGATAAAATACTACAAGATCTTGGTAAGATTGATGAAAGATTATATGACATTCAAAAAAATAGATAATGAAATACTTAATTTTACTTTTAATACCTTTTTTATCTTTTAGTCAACAAGATGTTCCTGAGGAATATTGGATAGATGATAGTAGTTTTGAAAAAGCTATTAATACTAATAAAGCTTTTGGTGATGATAAAACAAAACCAGTTGTGGTAGAGTTTTGGGCTAAGTTTAATGAAGCAAATTGTTTTGCTGAGTGGCAAGAGCTAAAAGATGTAATTTATTATAGAGTAGATATATCAAAAGCCCCTGAAGCAAAGAAAAAATATAGAGTACGTATGGCACCAACTTTAATTATATTTAAAGATGGCATTAAAGAAATCGTATTCAAAGCTGGTTTAGATCTTGTTATGCCAGCGGACTTAAAAGAAATACAAGAATCAATAAACGAAATAAATACTGCAAGTCAGTTCTAATGAAAAAAAGAAAACTAAATAGTACTAATCCTAAATACTATCCACAAGAGGAACAATCAAAAGATAGAAGAGAATTAATAGCTACAATACCTTTTGGTAAAAAGCGTAGAGTTAATGCTTACGCTGTGTTTAGTGGAAATTAATAATATGAAAATAAGTGATCACGTAACGTACGCGGAAGCAATACATTCTAATACTGCTAAACGTAGATGTATAGATAATACTCCTAATCCTACACAGGTAGAAAATATGAAGGTTTTAGCAGAAAAAATATTTGAACCATTAAGAAAATGGGTTGGAGGTCCAATAAAAGTAAATTCATTTTTTAGATCACCGGAACTTAACACTAAGATCGGTGGGTCAAAAACATCTCAGCATTGTAAAGGA
>Ga0208669_1000842_pt1 | contig 11879 bp, 1 predicted proteins | sample 21_taG_FD_184095 | JGI IMG/M metagenome (GOLD analysis project Ga0208669, IMG submission 184095) | Marine viral communities from the Subarctic Pacific Ocean - 21_ETSP_OMZ_AT15319 metaG (SPAdes) (version 2) | ecosystem: Environmental > Aquatic > Marine > Oceanic | place: Pacific Ocean | collected...
AGTTTTACTTAATTGATGATAGTGGTGAACGTGTAAGTTTAAATGGTGATCAACGAAGAACAACTCAAAATAATATCAAAAAAGTTATTGGTTCGTATGATGATTTTATCTTAACTTCAATGAGTTCTCAAAACGATACAACTGTATTTATTGACAAAACTCAAAAAGAACGTAAAGAACTTTTATCTCAATTTATGGGATTGAAAATATTTGATAGATTATACCAACAAGCTTCTGAAGACATAAAAGAAGTTCATACCCTATTAAGTAATTTTAAGAAATCTGGTTACGGAGATGAATTAGCTCAAATAACCGATGATTTAGTTTTACTTGAAGATAAACAAAAAGGTTTTAAGAAAGAGGAACGTAGTTTAAAAAAAGAAATACGTCAACTTATTAACAATATAAAAGATGAAACCAAACGTTTAAAACCAGTAGACAATAGTGTTCGTGATATTATGATACTTGAGAGTGAAAGAAAAAAACTCAAGGGTGTTTTATACAATGTGGATACTGATTTAGGAAACACTAAAGCACATGTAAAAACCTTTGCTTTAGAAAAGAAAAACCTAAACTCTAAAATATCTCAATATGAAAAAGATAACGTAAGTGATAATTATGCTAAGTTAGAAAAACTTGAAGAAGAAAGAGATTTATTTCAAATAGAAATAGATAAACTTAAAGTTGAAGTTAGAAACAAGTTGGATAAGATTGAAAAACTTGGTAACTTAACTTATGATGAAGATTGTGATGATTGTATGAGTAATCCATTTACATTGGATGCTATAGAAACTCAAAAGTATTTAGATAAAGACAAGATATTAGCACAACAATATGTTACTAAAAAACAAAAGATGGAAACTAGAATCCAAAAAATGTTTAAGATTCGAGCTTATAAAAATGATTTAGATGGTTTAACAGAACAATTAAATAATCTTAATATAGAAGAATCACATGTAGTATCCAAACTTAGTTTACTGAAGGAAAAACGTGAAAATGTATTTAATCAATTAACTTCTATAAATACAGAAGTACAAAAATATCATACTCAAGAAAAAGATATGTTATTTAATTCTCAAATAGAAAAACAAATTGATAATTTACAAAATCAAAATGATGATTTAGATTATCAGTTAGATATGTTGACTAAAAAACTTACTACATTATACGGTGATATACAAGTTCTAAAAACAAATGAAAAACAAATTAATGATAATATTACAAAGGTAGAAAAACTTGAGGGTGACCACCAAGCATATCAATATCTATTAGAAGCTATTAAACGTGATGGTGTTCCTTATGATTTGATTAGTAAATCACTTCCAACTGTTGAGGGTGCTGTAAACGATATCCTTTCACAAATAGTTGATTTTAATATTGTATTTAATATGGATGGTAAACAAATTGATACCCATATTGTATATGATGACGATAGGGTATGGCCATTGGAATTATCAAGTGGTATGGAAAGGTTTATATCATCTTTGGCTATTCGTGCTAGTTTAATAAATGTTTCTAATCTACCACGTTCTAACTTCTTAGCTATTGATGAAGGTTGGGGTACGATGGATAGTGATAATATTAATTCAGTATATGGGTTATTTCAATATCTTAAAACTCAGTTTCAATTCTCACTAATAGTATCTCATATAGATTCTATGAGAGATGCCGTTGATACTTTATTAGAAGTTAAGAAAGATGGTACACATAGTAATATTATTTTTGATTAGAATATAGTATTTTCTTAGTACACTTATCTTTTATAAGTGTTTCTATTAAAGCATACATCTTATATCCGTGGTCTTTTGAATATTCCTTAATCATATCTCGATACTCTTTTCGTATCTTTATATTTACAAATTTATCGTTCATACTTATAAATATAAAATACCTACTTTTTAATTACTTTTTGAATACTATTTTTTAATAAATTATAAATAGTGATATTTATATGTATACTATTATAAGGAATTATTAAATGGGATTTCTTCCAAAACGTATAACAAAACAAAATCTAGATAACGTTAGTGTTTATATCGAGGATACCGATAATCAGTACTTTAATGTACAAGAGGTACCCGAGACTTTAACACAAGGTCGTTACGCTTTCAAATTATTTGGTTCAAGTCTACTAAGACCTAACGTAGAACTTAGAATGGAACTACTAGATAATAGTGGTAATACTGTATATCTAACTCCAGTAGATTATATTGGAGAAGAAATACCACCACATGTTCCATACAGATATGTAACTATTGAAGTTTATTCACCACCCATAAATGTTGGTGGGTTAGCAACTTTAACTATTTTAGGAGAATTAAATCCTAGTGTGGTTGATGTACCTAGTGAGTTTACCAATGCATATAATGTTAGGTATCAAAAAACTATAAATATAGATTTATCTACAGTATCAAATACCCAACCAATACGATTTTTTAAAAATCCAACTACTAGTTTTAAAGAAGTAGTAGAAGCAAAAACTATTTTATCTCCTGTAAGCCAATCAACGGTATCCGTATTATCAAGTGGAACACCACGTTCAGACATCCGTGATCAGATTATAAAGATAGAATCTGGTAGTTTAGAAAAAGAAGCATTACCACATCAATTATCAGATAAATTTAGAGACTTACAATTATTTCAAGATGAATATAAATACAAAACAGGATTAAGAGGTAAGGTTCCAGCTTTACTAACTAGACGTGGATTATTTAATAGATATGCATCAGTTGAACAGCCAAAATTTACACTAAAAACAGACACTCCCATATTCACAGCAGATATGCAAGGTGGAATAGTTGAGATACCAGAACGACAAGTTACTTTAACAGATTTAGATGTTAATGGTAATATACAAGAAACGATAGTAACAGTTCCCAAATTTTCATCTGAAATATTAGAAGTTGTAAACGAAAATACAATTATACCATTTGAATTACCATTAGTACCACTACCGACTAATGGTGGTTCAACAGGAACTGATGTTGAAAATGTAACTGTTACATCTTTTGAAAATGTACCACTTACCGCATCTTTCAATGTAACTAATACATCACCATCATCATCTACATTTAATTTTGATTCATTATTAGAATTGACCATAAACGATATGAGAACTTTTTCTGGTGACGTTTATAGAATACGAGTACATGGTAAAAGTGAAGCAGCAATGTCTGATTTTACGGTGTTGACTGATGTTATAGTAGAATCACCAGAACTTTTAGTCGATGTCAACTCTCCATCTGGTGTTTTACGAACTGGATATTTTTTAAATCAAAGTCATATAAATACTTATTGGAATAAATTTTCAATAGATGGTAATGTTAAAGGAACAAACGTAACAACATCACATACTGGTAGTCACTTTATAGACTCACTACATTTGAGTGGATCTACATATGGTACAAATGAAAGTGTTGTTGTAGAAACAACGTCAGAAAAATCATTTTCTATTAGGAAAGATTCAGTATATACATTAACAGCTAAGGTAAAAGGTCGTACTACAAAAAAATTATTAGATAATACAGATGTAGTTAGTATGGGTAAGTTATACTTTCATTTATCTGGTTCTAATTTAAATACATCAAAGATTGAAAGTCCAAACACATCATTTGGCGTAGAACTTACAGATGATGCGACTGGTGAACCTGTAGTTTTACAACTAGATGATGCTATAACAGGTATACAAAATTTTGAAACAATACAACATACTTTTAAACCTAAGTTTAATTTAGATAGAACTATAAATGATGACACTATACTACAGATAAGAGCTACATCTGGTGAGTGGTTTATAAGTGATTTATCTTTACGACCAGCAATGGATACTGGATTTTCACCAGACCAATTTAAATTAAAAGTACCAATACCTCGTTCAATCAGACCTGATAGATTTGATTTTCTATTAGAATATTTTGATATAAATAATAATGTGTCAGAGACTGTTACAGTTTTACAAAACGTACCAATATCTGGATCAGCATTAGTAATAGATGGTGATGGTAATTTACTTACTGGTTCATTATTTATGGGTAATGCACTTAATTCAGGTATTGAGGCTGCTGGTGTAAATTCAGCATTTATTAGGTCAGTAGGGTATGAAGGATTTGAAAGTGCTTCATTGGGTGGTAAAGGTGGATTCATGATTTTTAGTGGTTCCGTACTACCAAATGCACCAGATGAGTATGTAGGTGCTGGAATAGAAATACATGATGGTACTACTGGAGTAAATGAAAGTTATTTAAAGTTTAGAACTAATCCATCTGAGTTTGATGTAAAAACTTCAAAATTTTTCTTAGGTGGTCAAAGTCAATTTATTAGTGGTTCAAATGGTAACATAGAAATAAGTTCTAGTAAATTTCATGTAAAACCAAATGGTGATATTGTAGTTAGAGAGATTCAAGCCGATACTGGTGAAGTTGGTGGTTTTACAATAAATGATGGTTCATTAACTGCAGGTACTGGTAACAGTTCCATCACTATGAGTTCTTCAGATGTATTGTTTTCTATGGGTAGTGGTTCTACATTTAACAAAAGTGATTTACAAGGTGGTTTTAGAGTTGGTATAGATACTGATGGTGTATTCAAATTTGCGGTTGGTAATGCAGCATCATTTTTATATGCAGATGCTAGTGGTGTCAGTATAAAAACAGATAGTTTTGACGTTACAGCATCTGTTGCAGAGATAGACGTTGATGTATTTGCGTTAAGTTCAAATAATTTATTTATAAGTTCTAGTGGTGGTGGTTTTATATCTGCTGGTAATCCAAGACCTACAGGTATCGGTGGAACAAACAAAGGATTTTATGTACAGGGTAATACTGGTACTGTTTTAATAGGAAACGCTAATGGTTCTCATGTATCGTTTGATGGCAGTGATTTGATGATGAGTTCATCTGCATTCTACTTGGGTAATGATTCAAATTACATAAGTGGTAGTGGTGGTAATATAGAGATATTTAATACTGGAACAACAACATTGAGTGGTAGTGCAGTAAATATACAAACACCAAAATTTTACTTAGGAGAAACTGGACAATATATAAGTGGTAGTGGTGGCAACATAGAAATAAGTTCGTCTAACTTTCACCTAGACAATAGTGGTAATGTTACAATGACTGGAAATGTAACAGCTAATGCTGGTACATTAGGTGGATTTGTAATCGGTGGTGGTGCAATATCATCTGATAATTTTTTTATAAGTGGAGCAGCTGAAAATAATCAATTTTTTATATCATCATCTAACTTTAATGTAAAAGCTAGTGGACAGGTAACTGCATCTGCATTACAACTAGCTGGTGGTACTGCTGGTGGTCTAGCGGTAAGTGAAGGACAAGTAGCTGTAGGTGAAATACTGAAATTAAAAGATAGTGGTCAAATTACAGGTTCTACAGTTCTATTTACTGGTGGAAAAATAGCGGGTTGGGAATTGGATTCCTCTGCTTTCTTTAGAGGTTCGGATATAGTATTAGATGCTAATAATAAAAAGGTGACTATAAACGATGGAACATTCGGTAATACTGGAATACAATTAGATTATAATGGTGGTAGACCAAGAGCATTTATTGGAAATAGAACTGGTTCATTTATAAAATTTGAAAATGATAATCTAGAGGTAAGTTCTTCTACTTTTTTCTTGGGTAGTGATGCTCAATTTTTAAGTGGTAGTGGTGGTAATTTAGAAGTTAGTTCAAGTGGATTTCATTTAACACCATTGGGAGATGTAACAGCAAGTAACATATTATTGGGTAGTAAGGGGTTAGGAGACTTTTTAGAATTTAATAGTGGGGTACTAACTGTACAAGGTGAAGTTTTTGCTAACTCAATTAATACACCTGCTACTGCAGCAACACCAAGTGCTTCTATAAGTTCTGATGGTTTGGCTAAATTTGTTTCAGCATCTATTGGTGGATTTGAAGTTTCTAGCAATCAGATAAACTCAGTAAACGATAGCTTGATATTAAAATCAAGTGGTCAGATTACTGGTTCAGAGGTATTATTTACTGGTGGTAAAATTGCCGAGTGGAAGATAAGTGGTAATAACCTAACGAGTGTAGGTGGTGGGATTAGACTTAATGGAAATGGAAATAGCGCGGAGATATCAGTAAACTCCCATACTTTTGGAAATGAAGGAATACAATTTGGTTTTAATAGTGGGAATCCAAGATTCTACGTTGGTAATGGTGGTCAAGACTTTTTAAGATATGATACGAGTAATGGTGTATCAATCAAGACAACTTTATTTGAATTAGATACACCTTCAGTTGAAATATCTACGACAAATGCTTCCATGTCATTGGGAACTGGTCAAGAAATTACTATGAGGGGTAATAGTAATAGTCCATATATCAGTATACAACCAAGTTTAGCTCTTCCAGATAAAGCTTATGGTGAAACAGGAATAATGCTTGCAGTTGCAGCTGGAGCAACACCATTATTTTCAGCAGTAGGAAGTGGTGGTCATTTTAAATTTAATGGTAGTACTATAGATATACAAACGGATACTCTAATAGCTAGTGGTAGTGATATTCAATTACTAACACCAAAGTTTTATTTTGGAGAATCATCACAATTTATAAGTGGTAGTAATGGTAACATAGAAATAAGTTCGTCTAACTTTCATTTGGATAAAAATGGTAATGTCGTAATGAGTGGTAATGTTTCGGCTACAACAGGAACAATTGGTGGTTTTACAATAGGAGATGATTTAAGTTCTACTGCTGGTACATTAAAATTAAAAGGAGCTAGTGGACAATTAACAGCTTCAGCAGCTCAAATATCTGGTAAAATAACTGCTGAAAGTGGAACAATTGGTGGTTTTAATATTGGAACAGATTTAGTAAATAGTGGTGGGGGTATATATAATTTAACTTTAAAAGGAACAACTGGTCAAATTACAGCTTCTCATGCAAAAATAACAGGTAATATAACAGCCCAAACGGGTCAGATAGCTGGATTTACAATAGATGGAAATACTTTAACTGCTACTAATTTTACATTAGATGCATCTGGTAAACGTATATCTTTAGGTAGTGGTGATGATATATTTATAGCTGATGGGGACGAAGGTATCCAATTAGGAGATCCTGTATTTGCAGATGCACCATTTAGTGTCACAAAAGCTGGTGTTCTAAAATCAACATCTGGTACAATAGGTGGTTGGTCAATAGGAAACGATGAAATTACTGGTGGTTCTATGATTATCAGAAGTGACGGTACTATTGAATCTGAAGGATTTGCAAGTGATTTAGATGGAAGTGGATTTAGATTGACAGCTGCATCAGGTGGTTTTCTTGAAGTACAAAATGCTAAAATTCGTGGAACTCTTTCTACTGCAGTATTTGAAAAAGAAACTGTTAATGCAGTTGGTGGTCAATTATATGTAGCAAATTCTACAGTACTATCTGGTTCTTTGGGTGGATTTGTAGGTACTTCTGATACTACAATGTCAGTCGCGAATGTAGGTGGATTTGTAGCAAATGAAATTTTATCCGCAAAGAAAGTAAACTCTACTGGATTTGCAACAGAATATTTATTAGTTGAAAGTGCATCAAGAGACAATCCATCTAGTAATACAGATTTTAGTGGAAAATTGTATGTAATTAGAGGATATGGTGCTGGAGTTACAGGAGAAAGTGGTTCATTGGGAGATACACCATCCACAGCTCAAACTTATAGTGGAAGTCAAGTTATAGTATCAACTGGTAAGGTTGGAACTGGTTACATACGACTTAATGCAAATCCAAGTGATCCATTTACACCATATATAGACATTGTAGAAAGAACCGGTAGTGGAATCTATGATGTAGATTTAAAAGCTAGACTTGGTGATTTAAGTGGATTGAGTTCAGCTAGATTACATGGTGCTAATCCAGCAAATCAATTTGGATTATACTCAAAGAATGTTTTTCTAGAGGGTGGTATAGTAGCTAATACGGGTTCTATCGGTGGAATAGAAATGGAATCTGGTAAATTATATAATGGTGTAGGAACACATGGAAACTCAAATACAGGATTTTATGTAGATAGTGGTAGTAAATTTAGTTTAGGTGATAAGTTAGTTTGGGATGGTAGTACATTAACCGTTGAGGGTGCTATAAATATTTCAGGTGGTGGTGCGGTAGCAGACCAATTAGCTGCATTAAATCAAGAAACTGGTTCTATACAAGATACTGTTACTGAATTGGGAACAGTTACTGCGTCATTACTAGAACATGTAACTGCTTTAGGAATAGCTACAGCTTCTTTACAATCAGCAACTGGTTCATTACAATCCAATATTGATAATGTAGAGTCAAACGTATCTGGTGCATTTTCATCTACCTCTGCTTCTTTAGCTTCTGATTTGGTTGATGTAGAATCAAATGTTTCAGGAGCTTTTTCATCAACATCAGCTTCTTTAGCTTCTGATATAGTTAATGTAGAGGCAAACGTCTCAGGTGCTTTTTCTTCAACTTCAGCTTCTTTAGCTTCCACGATAGGAACAATATCGTCATCCACAGCTGAAAGAATTGTTACGGACTCGAAGGGACTGTTGTTAGACATACCAGTAGCACCTAGTGGAGAGGGATTATATTTAAATTACCCATATCTTGGGTTCTATGACAATTCTGAATTTACAGCATTCATATCTGCATCTGGTGGTTTTCTATTCAAAGCTGATGACAACAATTTGATTTCGTTTGGACAATCTACAGTTGGTGGTGATGGTCAAGTAAGTAAATCTTTTATTTTAAAATCAGATAATGTATTCCTTAGTGGTTCTAAGGTTAATATTCTTGGAGAACGTTTCTTCTTAGGTGGTAGTGGACAATTTATTAGTGGTTCTGGTGGTAACATTGAAATTAGTTCATCAAAATTTCATGTCAAACCCGATGGTGACATAGTAGTTCAAAAAGTAAATGCAACAGAGGGTTCTATTGGTGGATTTGGAATCAGTTCAAATAAAATATCAAGCTCTGCTGGTGGATTAACACTAAATGCTGATGGTGGTATTACCGGTTCTAAGTTTTTACTAACGGGTGGAACTATAACATCAGATGTTACGATACTAGGTAGTTTATCAGCTGGTAGTATTGCTACCGGTCCTGGTGGTGGACAAATAACTGCTCAAATAACCGATAAAGGTTTCGCTAGATTTGTATCAGCTTCTATCGGTGGTTTTGACGTAGATGGTAGTCAAATAAATTCTATTAATGATAATTTAATATTAAAATCAAGTGGACAAATTACAGCATCAGCAGCGAAAATATCTGGTGATATAACAATAACTGCAGGTGGAGCTAAAACTGTTTTAGATGCATTTGGAGATGCAACAGCTTCTTTAGAATCTCATGTATCATCATTGGGTGAAGCTACAGCTTCTTTACAGTCAGCAACTGCTTCTTTACAAAGTAATATAGATAATGTAGAAAGTAATGTCTCAGGTGCTTTTAACAATACATCAGCTTCTTTAGCTTCCACAATAGGAACAACTTCAGCTTCTTTAGCTTCCACAATAGGAACAATATCATCTTCAACTGCTGAGAGAATTGTTACAGATTCTAAAGGTCTTGTACTTGATATACCAGCAGCACCTAGTGGAGATGGATTATATTTAAATTATCCATATCTTGGATTCTATGATAATTCCGAATTTACAGCTTTTATATCTGCATCTGGTGGTTTCTTATTCAAAGCTGATGACAATAATTTAATATCATTTGGACAGAATACATCTGGTGGTGACGGTACAGATACAAAATCTTTTGTATTGAAATCAGATAATGTATTCCTTAGTGGTTCAAAAGTAAATATTTTAGGAGAGAGATTTTTCTTAGGTGGTAGTGGTCAATTCGTAAGTGGTTCTGGTGGTAACATTGAAATTAGTTCATCAAAATTTCATGTTCGACCTGATGGTGATGTTGTAATGAACAATATTACTGCTTCTAATGCTTTGATATCTGGTAATATAACTATAACTGCGGGTCCGGTATCAAGTCAATTAGATGCTTTAAATGAAGAAACTGCATCATTACAATCTCACGTAACTTCCTTTGGGGAATCAACAGCTTCTTTACAATCTAGTGTAACTGCTTTAGGAATAGCTACAGCTTCTTTACAGTCAGCAACTGGTTCTTTACAGACAAACATAGATAATGTAGAATCAAACGTCTCTGGAGCATTCACTTCAACTTCAGCATCTATAGCATCTGATATAGACCAAGTGGAGACAAACGTATCTGGTGCTTTTTCATCAGTATCTGCATCTATAGTTTCTACAGTTGGGACAATATCATCATCTACTGCAGAAAGAATAATGACAGATTCAAAGGGATTGGTATTGGATATTCCAGACTCTCCAAGTGGTGAAGGATTATTTCTTAATTACCCATACTTAGGATTTTACGGAAAACCAACCATATCAGACACCACTTATGTTGTAACTGCTAATGGTACTCCAAAATATCTTATAGATGGTGTTCAACAAGCAACAGTAGAATTACAAGTTGGTTATACATATAGATTTGATACTTCTGATGGTAGTATGGGTAGTCATCCATTTAGATTTTCAACAGATTCAGGTAATAGTTCAGCTTATACAACTGGTGTTACGGTTGGTAGTGGGTATGTAGATATAGTGGTTACTTCAAGTACACCATCAACCTTATATTACTATTGTACAAATCATGGTAATATGGGTGGACAGATAAATGTAGTTGATAATTCAGAGTTCAAAGCTTTTATATCAGCAAGTGGAGGATTTTTATTTAAAGCTGATGATAACAATTTAATATCATTTGGTCAATCAGTAAGTGGTGGAGATGGAGCAGATTCCAAGTCATTTGTGTTAAAATCAGATAATGTATTTTTAAGTGGTTCGAAAGTAAACATACTTGGAGAAAGATTTTTCTTAGGTGGTAGTGGACAATTTATTAGTGGTTCTGGTGGTAACATAGAAATTAGTTCATCTAAATTTCACGTACAATCAGATGGTGATGTGGTGATGAACAATATAACTGCATCAAATGCAAATCTTAGTGGTAAGGTAACAGCAACAAGTGGTTTAATTGGTGGAATGAGCATTGAATCTAATAGTATTGAAAGTACTGCAGATGCTGGAGATGGTTCTACAACTACCCATGTGGTAACTGCTAATGGTAGTAGTAATTATGTAATATTAGGTCAATCAAATCCTACCCTTACTCTAATACCTGGTAACACGTATAGATTTGATGTATCAGATGACTCAAATGGTGGTCATCCTTTTAGATTCACAGAATCAGATGGTGGTACTGATTATTACACTACAGGAGTTACCATTAATGGAACTGCAGCAGATCCTGGAGCTTACGTACAAATAGTAATAACACAAAACACACCAAATCCTTTATATTACAGATGTACAAATCATGCTGTGATGAGAGGTACATTAAATATTGATAAAACCTCACCATTAATTTTAGATGGTAATACTGGTCAGATAACTGGTTCTAGAGTTTTACTTGATGGTGGAAAAATAGGTGGTGCTATTTTAACAAGTGGTTCTATATCTAGTGGAACAAGTGGATATGAAAATGATGGTTTCTTTTTAGATAGTGGTGGAAGATTTAGTTTAGGAGATAAGTTAAGTTGGGATGGTAGTAATTTATCTTTAGAAGGAGCAATTACGATTACTGGTGGAGCATTGGCTAATGCTATAAGTAGTTCTGCTCAAATTGCTAATGAAATTAGTGGTTCATCAAATGAGTTTAGTTCTTCAGCTGCTAGTTCAATAGCTGGAACTATTGTAGATTCTGGTTCAATGGCAGCAGCTGTTCAACTTACATCTACAGGTATGAATATACTTGATGGTTCAAATAATGCTCTTGCTCAGTTCGGAGCTACTGTAACTGTAGGTC
>Ga0208669_1000844_pt1 | contig 11867 bp, 18 predicted proteins | sample 21_taG_FD_184095 | JGI IMG/M metagenome (GOLD analysis project Ga0208669, IMG submission 184095) | Marine viral communities from the Subarctic Pacific Ocean - 21_ETSP_OMZ_AT15319 metaG (SPAdes) (version 2) | ecosystem: Environmental > Aquatic > Marine > Oceanic | place: Pacific Ocean | collected...
TAACAACTCTAGTAGAGACTACACTTGATATGTCTGCTCTAAATTCATCGTCTTCTCCAATCATACTTTTTAATGAACTAAATACGTATTTTGTGTCTTTAGTCATAATATCTTCAGGCGATATAATCCTGTCTAGCTTGTTATTAATAAACATTGTAAACATACTTGAGAAATCTAGGCCTACAGAACCTTCACCTACCATTTGTATCATAGGTAACTGCTCTTCAAACTTTTCTATAGAACTAATAGCATTAAAGAATGTAGTAATACTTCTAGGATTAACCTTTTGAGTTACTAATTCTGGATGCATAAGTAAAAAGTTTATACAACGATTGTCCATACTAACAGATTCTGCCCATTTTGCCCATACTTTCTCATCAAACTTTAGATCTACAGAAATAAAACGAGTTTGCTGTGCAACATCTAGACTAGTAACATTATAGTCACCATTATCAGGATTAGTAGTAAGAATTACATGCCAGTTTTTAGGCAATTTCCAAGAAATATATTCTTGTCTGTCACATATTTCCATAACTGCTTGCATAAATCTGTGGTCAGCTCTTGTAAAGTCATCTAGTATTAGTATACCACCGTCTTTCTTTCCTTGAACCCAAGCAGGTTTAGCATGAGACATTCTTTTATCAACAACTTTGTAACCTTTCTCGTTAGCAAGACTTATTTCTTGTTCTGTTACCCACAGTACTTTGCCTTCAGAGTTTTTAACTTTAAATTCTTTAACAGGAAATCCTATTAAATCACCTAATTCTTCTAGTTGTGATAAGTTTAATTTTTCTACTTGTAACCCTAGTTCTTTACCAAGCTGCATAATAGAAGAGGTTTTACCTAGTCCTGCGTCACCTGATACATTTATTGTTACGGGAGTCAATCCTTTCTTTTGGATATGCTGATTATTAGTAATCATATGTTTTACGAAGTCTCCTAATTCTTCTACATTTAATTTAATTTGGCTCATTTTAATTTTTTTTTAAAGTTCTAGTTTAATGACTCTCCCTGGTAGAGAATCATTCATTTCGGATCTTTCTGATAAGACCCATAAAATATTCTTATTTGGTTTTAAATCGGTATATGCTTCACCGTCAGTAAAATAAATAAGGCTTGTAAATTTTGGATTCTCCATGTAATATTCTAACACGGGATCAAACTCTGTTCCGCCTCTTCCTGCAATTTCTAATTCAAACTTTCCTTTGTAATCAGTTATACTACGAATTTTAGTATCGCATTGAACAATCTCAATTTCTACACCTGACTTATAGATGTGATGTATTTCGTTCATAAACTCTTCTAACTCTTCGTTGTTTACTGACCCTGAAGTATCTATTGCTAGCAACATCTTTTGTCGCATCTTAACCTTCATTCCTGGATTATCTTCAAACCTAACGTTGTATTTTCTTCTTTGTTTTTTAGTAAAAATCTTAGTAGAAATTCCCGTAAATCTTCTGATAAATTTTCTCCAATTGAATTTAGCTTTCTTTACTTCTGAAAGTGTGATTATGTCTTCTATTTCTCCAGGAACAACTCCTCTTTTCTTTATAGTTTGTTCTTTAGCCTCTTTTAAGATTCTTTGTGTCTGACGTTCTATAAGACTTTTTTCTATCTCTGAAACATCTTCAAACTCTTCCCATCCTGAATGATCAGGACCCTGGCTATCTAGCATTTTATCAAACTCAGGAGAACCTGACGTACCATTGTTTTCTTTATCCTCTTTTGCTTTCCGCATCTTGTCGTAGTAATATCTACAACCTGCTTTACGTCTAAGATTTAGTTCAGGATAATTATCAATGTCTACACCTCCTTCAGGTAACCATGATTGCTTTATGTACTGATTTATTTCACAGTCCATAGCGATGTTTGCTAGCTTTCTATCTGAAAATTGAAAGAAAATTCCTAAGTGTTGAAATGCAATATGTAACAACTCATGCTTTAATAGGCCCATTTGTTTATCGGCATCTAACTCTTCCCAAAAAGTAGAGTTAATCATTAGCTGATAATTGATTCCTTGTTTACCTACGCATGCTGTTGGTATTTTGTCACTCCATAACTTATTTAACATAATTAAAAAGAACCCGTAATAGGGCTCTTGCAACATAAGACTTTTACTAGCCTTACTTAATGATTCTATTTTATTCATATAGCTATGTCATTAGTTGATTAAATATTTTTTTAGCTTCGTTTGCTCCTACTTTCTTTACTAAGTCACTGAAGTCTGTTACTCCAGGTAACTCAGGCATAAAGAAATAAGGAGTCTGATATCTTCTACTAAAATCTTCTGATAAACTTTTCCCTGCTTTATCATTATCAAACAAACATACTACTCTTTCAAACCTAGATTTGTATTCGTCCATAACAGAAACTTTCATATTGACAGATTCTGATTGTAGACCTACACTAGGTATTTTCATTACATCTCTTAAACTCATAACGTCTTTTAAAGACTTAGTGATTATAAGAGTCTTTCCTTTATTAGGAAGTTTTGTGTATCCTTGATGGACAGAGTAATTTGCGTTATTGATCCATTTAAACTTTTTGTTATATGGCTGATAAATTTTATAGGAAACAGCATTATCTTTTTTTTCTAGGTATGCATAAGCATACTTATCTACAGGTAAAGCATTACCATTATAAAAAACATAACTTATAGGTATTACATTAAAATGATTTAAAGTTTTCTTGCTAATTCCGAAAGCTTTCCAAAATCCAGCATCGTGTTTTTGCCACAATCTGCTTTTGATTCCTATTCTAATAGGCTTTCTTTGTATTACTTTTTTAGCAACTACTACTTTTTTCTTTTCTATGTCTACTGTTGTACCTGTCCCTTTTAGATCGTAGGCAATACGCCAAATAGCTTGCCCATAATTTAAATTAAATAATAGACTTACAAACTTTACAACATCGCCTGTATCTTTAGTGGCAAAGTCGTAAAACATTAATGTACCAGAACCATCTCTGTGGTAATAATAACCAAATGACGGTACATTGTCTTCTCTAAGTGGACTACATATGTTAATGTTTAATATTACAGGTTCCCCTGTGTAGAAAGAATAGATATCTTCCTGCTCTAAGCAGGAAAATAATTCTACTCTTGATAAGCTTTCGTTATAGATAATAGAGTTTAAATCTATTTTTCCCATAATAAAAAAAGAGGAGGATTTCTCCCCCTCTTATGTTTTTAGTGTTTACCAATCTGCTTCGTCATCTGCAACGACAGCGTTAACTTCTCCTCCAGTACTAACTGCATCTTCTACAAGACGAGTCATACCGTCTAAGTCACTTAGTTTAAGATTAGTAGCATCTGCAGGTACGCTCATAGATTCTACAAAAGGAACCCAGCTACGAATTTGAATGTATTTCTTACGGTAATCATTAGTACCGTAGTTAGCAAATACACGAACAGAACCTAAATTAGGTAATGCTCCTTTTAACATTTTCATAGACTCGTCTAACATAGCTTCTGCGCTATTTACAACAGGAAGTTGTGCATTAGGCCCTAGAGCACAGTGCAATAAATGTTTAAGAATTTTACCTTGTTTCTTAATTAATTGCTCTATACTTTGCCACTGAGTAGCCTTGTTAACATACCATAATGGTGTATTACAAGTTGCTCCGTTACTATCTGTAAAGATAATTTTATAGTCAGGAGCCATTTCTTTGTCTTCTGCTGATTTCTTTACTAAAGAAACTTTTACGTTTTCTACTGTTCCTGCGTTACCTCCGTTAAAAATAGCTACTCCTTGTGCAGGATTAAAGCTGTCGTCATTTAAATTAATGTTCATCTTTTGAATTAATTTTTAATAAATAAATAAATAAATAAAAGTAGGTTAAGCCTACCACTCATCTGTTACTGTTTCTTCAGACTCTTCTAGAGTATCTGAAACCATTATACTATTTTCTGAATCCTGCGTACTGCTTATTACAGGTTCCAGAAGAACAGGTTCTTCTTCTTCCTCTACTATAGGAATATTTAATTCTTCTTCTGTCTTGAGTTCGTGATACTCTTGATTGCCAGCAAAATCATCATCATTATTAGTAGTTTCTTCTGTTGTAGTATTTGCTACTTTAAAATAAGGTTCTCCTTCTACTGCCTCTATGTGCAAATAGTTTTCTACAGAAGTATCTAATTTTAATGTAAAAGCAATAAACTCATATGTCTTTTTATCAGAAAAAGAAAACGACTTATTAACTTTAAAGAACTTCATGCTCTCATTTTCTGTTAAAGAAGCTGCTAATACAATCTCATTTGTACCAGTATCTCTACCGAAAGTTACAAATGATTCGTTTCCATTTTCAGGTTTAACTAGTCCTAAGCTATCTACAGCAGCTTTGTTAAAACTAAGTTTACGGCCTGAACCTTTTCCTGCAAAAGCAGACATTGTTACTACAGGAGTCGTAAACTTCTCCATTTTTGTTGCACGTTGTGCGGGTACTCCCCAATCAATTCCCATCTTGTTTAAGTTTTAAGGGTTAATAAATACAAATTAATAATACTCGTTGATAGCCTTGTCTACGATATTTAAATCGTTTGCAATATGTTCTTCTTCAAACATATCTATAGGCGTTTTACAAGTGTCAGAACCATTAGTAGTTGTTCTAAATATGTGGTTGTTAGGTTCTCCTGGAGAACGTTTAACTTCACAATAAAGAACTATAGAACTAAAGCTCTCAGGTACAAATCTTTCAAGCTGCTTACCTTGTACAGCTACTCTTTCTACTCCAAATCCTGAATCATCATAATGTACTTCAGGATGTGCAAATAGATAAACATGTAAATCATCTCTAACTCTATCGTTAATGATGTTCATTAAGTCATACATACCGCCTGAAAATTTACCCCACTTCTCGAAACCTTTAGAAGCTCTAAATGTTTTACTCATAACATGGTCAGTCATAATTCTTGACCAAGTATCAATAACGAAGGTTTTAACTTCAGGTTTGTTTTTGTGGACATTTTTCAATGCTTCTATGACTTCATCTATATTAGATGATTTTTTATAATTACCTTTCTCTTCAGAATATTTGTCTTCAAACTTCTTAAAAGGCAAAGGTTTTTGATCCGTGTTCATAATAAATGTTTTACTCGGATCTAGATTTCTTAATGAGGTAGATTTCCCCATACCAGATTTACCTACGATAAATACTAATTTTCCCATACTTCTTGTTATTTTTTTTGGATAATAAATATACTGATTTTTTAACTATTTAGCAAGCATTTCGTGCTTGACTTTGACACTCTTTTTCTTCCGCTTTCCCCAGTATTTACCACGTAAATGGGGGAAATCTTCTTGAGTTTTTCTAGACGCTCTAGCTATAGAATCTACATAAGGAATCTTACGATTACTCATGTCTTTTAAGAACTGTTTTGCTGAAGTATCTACATCATAATGGATGTGTTTTAGATACTTGTAATACAGTAACTCATTAGAATCTCTACATCTAGGCGAGTTAGTTAATGTCAACTTAACCCAATCTTTAAAATCTGCTATCATACAATATTGTTTTTGTTTAAAATAGTTTCTAATAATTTAGGATTTGCTTTTATGTCAGATGCTTTTGGAAGCTCTTCAAATTTACCTACAGCTCCTTGAAAATGGAAACCCATAGATAAACTGTCCATACCGTCACGATTCTTTAATATGTGTCCTGAACGATAATTTCTCCTAAGAGGATAATTACCTTCTAATATAGGGTACCCTCTATGAGTACCTATACCATATCTAAAAGGATTAAATAATGCAACAACAGTGTTGGCGTCTTCTTGTGTAGCACCTGTGTCTTTAAAGTCAGACAGTTGAGGTTCTACTGAATCTTGTTTCTTACGATCCATACCCTCGATACCTCTGTTAAACTGACTTACTACCACGGGACTAAATTTAAATGTATTCCTAAAGAACACTAACATCTTAGAAGCTCTATCTATTGCTTCTTTTTTGCTAGAGTCTTTTTTGTTCTTATCTATCAAACTGATGTGGTCTATAATAATTAAAGTGATAAGATTAGGGTTATGCGGAGTATACTTAGTAACAATGTTTTGTTTGTTTCTTTCTATTTTACCTCTGCTTTCAGCATAATTCATAATATCACTATACAAATAGTCAGGATTAAGGCTGTTTCTAAAAAACAATACCTCATCCTGCATTACATCAAAGTATTCTTTGTAAGTAGGAATAATATTTCTTACTTCTCTTGGTAGTTTGTGGATACCTCTGCTAAAGATTTCGTTTACATTAGTTAGAATTCCATGGTCTTCCCATATCTTTCTAGCAATAAACTTAGCTATCTTTACAACAGGGTCTATCTCTAAGGAAAAGTAAATAATTTCTAAAGAATAAAAAGGATCTACTTGGTTTCTTAGATGGTCATAAGGATTAAACACATAAGCCTCGTCAACAATAGCAGTCTTACCTGTACCTGTTGCGCCACCCCACGTGTCATATCGTCCTTGTTGCACACCTGCAATAAACTTATTAAGTCTATTAAAGCCCATAGGTAAACCTACGTTTAATCCTTTAACACCTCTATCAATTTCTACTTGTAGTTCTTCCCAAACTTTTCTTCTTCCCATATCAAATTGAGTCTACATGATCGCTACCTTCTTCAGTACCAAATCTTGTTATAAATACTTCCCAGCTCTCCCATCTAGCATTGTTTATTACTACCTCTAAAGAAGGTAGAAACTGCAATTGTGCAGCTATTCTTTGCTTTCTAACAAAAGCTTTAGTAGCTTCTATTGCTAGATCGTGTTGTTTTTTAGAAGTAATTTTTGTTAAGTACTTTTTCTTTATTCTTTTACCTTCTACAGTATCAGAACTTCTAGGACGTAATATCCTATTGCCTACTTTCATAGGATACTCATTAAAAAAATCTAAAAAGTTAATGTCATCAGAACGTATGTCTAATAACTTAGCAACATTTTTAACACTAATAACAGTTTCTGTTATTTTGCTTTTGTGAGAGTCGTCATCTAAAATATATTTAGTTCCTATTAAAGAGTTTCTAATAGAAACAGCTTCTGCATAACTAAATACCTTTTTAATAACATCCCAGTCTTTAAAATATATCAAGTGTAATAACGCAAATTGATTAGGATTAAGTTTATTTCTAGAAAGTTTACTAAAATTTAAATCCATATTCAATTTTTTAAATTAATAATTTTGACTGCTTTGTCTTAATTAAGTTTACAAATCCTTTTAAAGTAAGAGTAGTTATAAGGGAAGGGTCTACTCCTCTCATTCTTTTCTCTAACCACTTTTCTTCTTGAGTATCAGGACTATACAAATTAACAAAGATAGCTTCTTTACCAGGCACATGTCTTACAACTCTACCTAGTTGTTGTATAAATGTTAAAGCCGTAGAATTACTACCTGCTACAATGCCAATAGAGCACTCAGGAACATCTAGACCCTCATTGAGAGCCTTACATGTGTTAATAATTCTTACTTTAGTACGTTTGTCTTTAAATGTTTTCATTACGATATCCTGATTCTTCTTAGTAAGCTTACTATGAAAAGTCAAAGATACATTCCCCAATACATCTTGAAGTGAATCTGCAAAATTAGTATTAGCACTAAAGGTAAGGCCATTTCTGTCAGGAAACAAGTCTACAATGGTTTTTACTGCAGATATTTTGTTAAAGTTATTAAGACATATCTTTTTTCTGTTACGCATAGAGTTATAGTAAGCCGCAGCTTTACCTCTTTCTACATTATCATCAGAAGAAATCCATTCTTTAGCAGTTCTAAATGCCTCCATACCTCTGCCCATTTGCATAGCATAGAACCTAAAGCTAGCATCTGCTTTTTTATAAGCTGCTAGTTCATCAGGCGGAAGATCTACCATTACATTATAAATTTTGTAAGGTGATATCCAGCTATATTTTAGAGCATCTTCTATAGTAATAGTATCAAACACTTTCATACGCTCTAGTATTATATCGTGAAGACCGTCTTCTCTTTCTAACGTAGCAGTAAGGCCTAGAATATACTTATAAGCAGTTCTGTTAAATATTTCTTTAAAAGTTTCTGCAGCATATCTATGGACCTCATCCAGTATAAGTAAATCACAATCGTGATGTAATTTTACAGCAGAGTTAATTACATAAACATCTGCTATCTTAATTTTATTTTTACTTAATTCCGTTTCCCATTGTTCTTTAAGAGTAATTGTAGGTACTACTACAACAACAGAACTAATGCCTTTACGTTTAATCATTCCTTTAATAGCACGTATAGCAGTGTATGTTTTACCAAATCCTGTAGGATACTGAGCTATGCCTCTAAAAGAAGCTAAACTCCATTTACGTAGACCTAGTATTTGTCTGTCGTCTCTAGTCATAATTAAATAATTTTATTAATGTTACTAAATATAAAAACCCTAGCAGCCCCACCCATAGTTTCCATTCTAAGAGTATTCTTATAGTGAGCAAGCTTTTCAAATTCTGCTTTGTTTAACTGCATTGTAACAGGTCTTTTTCTAACATAATCTTCTTGTTTATCTTTATCTTTATCATTAAAACCAGGAACATAATCAGAAAACTTTTCTCTAACCTCTATAGTATGTTCCATATAATTTAAATCATTTTGTAAATGATAAGCCATATCTTTAGCATAATTTACAGAAGTTCTGTCCATTCTAAATAATATAGACACTTGTTCTTCTGTCCATTTAAACTTATAGATTAATATGTTTATTAGAAAATTTCTAGGATCAACATACTTTCTTTTTCTGCTTTTTTGACTTAAAATAGTTGATGCAAAATCTATTATGTCTTTTTCTATAAAATCTTTATTTTCTTTCATAATGTTCTTGTACTTTTTCATCTTTATAATTATCAGCCTCGTGTTCAATTTTTCTAACGAGTTCTTTACTAAGATTTAGATCTTTTATATCTGTATTTTCTATAGTAATAGAAGCCACTTTTAAATCAAACATTGTTTTAGGAGGAACTTCTTCGTGATGCCACTCTTCATAAAAATCTTCTTCTAGTTTTATTGTAGCGTATACTTCTCCAAAAAGATAACTTATTATTATCTCTTCTCCTGAACGTGATATGTCACAATCTTGTACAGTGACTTCTCCTTCAAAAGGAATTTCGTTTAAATAATAAAATAAATTTTTATCAGAATTAGCATTTTTTTGTGCACAACAAAGTGTTGCAAAATCCCAATCTACAAATACTCTTTTTACTATATCAATAGGATATTTAGTGCTACTATCTCTTTCTGATAATACTATTACTTGACTCATAATAAATGTTTTTAATAAAAAAATCCCTGCTATAATTAGCAAGGATTTGATAGCAAATATTCAATTTTTACTATTAAGTTAATTCTCAAGGCATCTCCACGCCTTATTTAGCTCACATCGTATTAAGCTCCACAAGAAAGACATTCGTCATCATCATCTAATTCAGGATAATCAACAATTTCAGGTTTTAAAATCTTTTTTAACTCATAGATACTTTGTTGTATTTCCATATCAGAAAACAAATCTCCAGTTAAATCATTTTTTAACTCCTGTATTCTTTCTTTTATTTCTTCTTCACTCATCTTTTATATTGTCTATATAGTTCTTAGCTTTTTCTAAACTATCTAAACCAGAATCATTTTGAGACTCCCATTCTTCATCTATAATAAAATACTGCTCAAAATGAGGTTCGTAAATTATTTCTATTCCTTTGTATTTTAAAAAAATCGACATTTGTGTTATTTAAAAGATGTATCTGATAGTATTTAAATTAAAGTATTGTGAATATAACACTTTAAATTCATTTATACGCCTCTTTTTATGTTTAAGAGGGTATCTCATTACTCCAGAATTGTTTTTAATTTCGTTACTAAAACGCATAAGTTCTTTAGCAGCAACAGTAGTTTTAGCCATTTGATTAGGATGATTAGTCAATGCAATTACCTCACATTTATTTTCTCCTGCATATTCTAAAACTTCTTCAAATAGTTGTTTGTAATACTCTTGCCACCCAGGATAAAAAATAAGAGGAGAGTAGTTTATATGTACTTCCCATCCTAAATCTTTTAATCTACTAATATCTTTTATTCTAGAAGATATAGATTGCATTTTAGGTTCTAATACATCAGAATAAATCTGAGGCATTACAGATACACGTACTCTAGGTTTTTTGTTAAAGTGATTTACATCAAGTTTTAACAATCCTGAGTATTTAGTAGCCATTGTAGTATTAAGTTGAGGATGATCATCATATAGTTTAAGATAATTATGAAGTCCGTTTGGTATAAACTTTTGCATTAAGACTAAGTCTGAATTACAAGCTATATCTACCATAGTGTATTTAGGGTCCTGTTGATCAGGAAATTTATCATAGTTTTTTTCCCATTCTACAACAGAATTAAATATTTCATCAACATTTTGATTTACAAAGACTCTGTCCCCATTGTATCTAGACATATAACAATAAGTGTCTACACAGCCACCAAAACATCCGTAGATAAGATTTGGAGCTATGCAATTTGCACTATTGTTATTAGGTTTAGTTACTAGAGTTTTAGTTTTTTGATATTTTATCATATCTCATATAATAATATAGCTAAAAACCCTCCTAAAATAAATCCTATAAGCATATAATCATACTTATTTCTTTTCTTTTTTCTTTTTTTAAAAGTTCTACGTTTTTCTTTTTTCCAATACCAGTCTTTTCTGCTCATTTTGTTTAAGTTTTTTAGTGTTGATATATTCAGTCCATTGTTCTTGTTTACGACCGTTAACAAATAGCCATCCTAGGTTTATTTCAAACCAATTATTTAACTTTTTCATATGGCATTTTTATATTTTCTATATATCCTATCCAACATTTGTTGTAAAATCCTAATGTACTTTACATTAGGCTTGTCTTTCAGTTTTTCATCAAGTATCTCTTGACGAATCTGTTCCATCTTTTCTATCCTTTCCATTGTAATTTTGTATTTCCTGTGCAAGCATAACATTATCAATAGAGTAATCATCTTTATGAAATTGTATTTCATGTTCTATGTACTCGTATTTACTATGCTCGTTATTTTCAGTTTCTACTAAATTAGTTAATATCTCACTAAAATTGTCACAATACAAAGCTAAATCACTATCAACATCTTTAATAGTAAAAGTATATCCTCCTTTCTTTTTCCAATACGGAACATCAGTATCAGAGTAATTCTCTAAATACTGGGTTAAAATTCTAATCTGTACCATTTTCTTTGTTTTTACAATAAATTACTTTTTCTCCTTTTATTACAGTAGGATTAAACCTTAGTTTTATTTTTATACTAGATTTATAAAAACCCTCTCTCATTAATTTGACATTTTCTCTAGTAATATCTTCTTTACCCATAAAATCAAAAATACATTTCTCCGATACACCTAGTTCTAAAGATGCGTGTTTAATAGATTGTGTAAAACATAATGCATTAATAAAACATTTGCTTTTGTTTTCATAGATACTAAAGACATTACTAAAGTCATTGTCATAGTGTAAGTTTAATTTTGTCATTAGTGTGTCCAATAAGGTGTTAAGCACGGTTCTGCTTTAAGCGGCACTGTTTTACAAAACACATCGCCAGCATCTTCCATACATTTTTTTAATACTAAAGACAGCTCTTCTGCTTTTTCTGTCTTACATTCTAAGTGTATCTCGTCATGTACTACATTAGGCATCAGGACATCAAACACAAGGTTATGTTTTTCTAAATATCTAAACATATAAATACCAGCAAGTTTGGTTATATCTGCAGATGTACCTTGAATAGGATAATTCAAAGCATCTCGTTCAATACCACCTTTCTTTACAAAATACTCACGTACTTTAGGTTTTAGTGTGTTTCTAAAATAATCAGAGTCTTTAATCT
>Ga0208669_1000846_pt1 | contig 11857 bp, 34 predicted proteins | sample 21_taG_FD_184095 | JGI IMG/M metagenome (GOLD analysis project Ga0208669, IMG submission 184095) | Marine viral communities from the Subarctic Pacific Ocean - 21_ETSP_OMZ_AT15319 metaG (SPAdes) (version 2) | ecosystem: Environmental > Aquatic > Marine > Oceanic | place: Pacific Ocean | collected...
GTTGATTTTGTACTAGGGCAATTAGGTCACCCTAGATACCAAGGGCCTAGATATACACAATACAAAACGAAAGGGTTAGTAAGGTCTCCTTACGAAACATTATTCTAATGAGTAGACATACAGAAAATAAAGAAGAAATTCTTAAAATACATGGTTGTATTGATCTTATTAATCAAAGAATTGATACAATAGAAAACAATCATTTATCACATATACAAAAAAGCATAGACAAAATTAATTGGATTTTGACTGCTATTGGTCTTGGAGTATTAGCACAAGTTTTAGTTTTAATTACTAAACATTTGTAATGAAATTTACTTTATTGATGCTTATATGTTCATACGTTGCAGGTGAATGTATGACACCATATCCTATGCCTACACAACATACTAATATGTATAGTTGTTTAGAAGCAGGGTATAAAGAATCATTAAAAAAATTACAAGAAATTGGTCCTCAAGATGTAAATGAACACGAAATTTATTTAAGGTTTATTTGCAAACAATATGAAACGCCAAAACTACCAGCATAAAGTTGTACCTAGTTTGCTAGACATATTCGCCAAATACTTGTAAAAGGTATAATATGCTTCGCAAATCAATACTTGTTATAAGTGATCAACACGCACCATATCATCATATAGATACACTTGACTTTTTAAGTGCAATCAAAGAAAAATATAAACCTGACTGTGTAGTAAACATAGGTGATGAAATGGATTGGCATAGTATATCCTTCCACGATTCACATCCTGGTTTATACTCGCCAAGTCATGAGCTTGTAGTTGCTAAGAGGTTTTTTAAAGAATTAGAAAAACTATTTCCTAAGCAATATATAATGGATTCTAATCATGGTAGCTTAGTTTTTAGAAAAGCTACTAGACATGGGTTACCTCATGAGATCTTTAAGTCATATAATCATATGCTTGGAGTAGGCAAAGGTTGGACATGGCATGAAGATTTGGTTATTAAAGCATCTAATGGTCAAAAAATTTACTTCTGTCATGGTAAATATAAAGACGTACTAAAAGTTGCACAGCAATATGGTATGTGTACTGTCCAAGGACACTATCACACATCATTCAAAATAGATTATTGGAGCAATCCTAATGAACTACTTTGGGGTATGCAAGTTGGATGTTTAATTAACATGAAAAGTTTAGCTTTTGAATATAATAAATTACAGAAGTCTAGACCAGTAATAGGAACAGGAGTTATCATTGATGGATTACCAATATTAATCCCAATGGTTTTAGATAAACATGGCAGATGGAACAGAAAAATTACCTAGAGGTATAAGAAATAAAAATCCAGGCAATATTAAATTAGGTACTGACTGGGATGGACTGGCAGATGAACAATCTGATCCAGTTTTTTGTGTATTTAAAGAAGCTGTATGGGGTATTAGAGCATTAGTTAAAATACTTTTAACATACAGATTTCACCATAAAAGATTTACAGTAGAAAGTATCATTGAAAGATGGGCTCCACCAAGTGAAAATGATACAGATGCTTACATTGCATTTGTTTGCAGAAAACTTGGCGTTAATCCTACTGATGAACTAAACAATACTATTGAAGATTATTTACCATTAGTAAAAGCAATTATACAAATGGAAAATGGTATGCAGCCATACGATGATGAGCTGTTAGTAGAGGGGATGTACAAAGCATGGGAAGGTTTACCAACAAATTCTACAGCTTCGTAGAAAAATACGCATCTAAAATTAGTATATGGTGTTGGCACAAACGTGTCAGTATATTAAGAACTAAACAAAAAAAGAAAGGTATTAAATAATGTGGTTTAATTTATTATCTATGGGTGTTAAGACTGCTAGTCATATATACCAGAACAAACAAAAAACTAAACAATTAATGTCAGATGCTCAAATGAGACATGCTGAGAAAATGAGTACAGGTCAAATTGAATATAAAGCGAAAGTTATTGAGAGTAATGATAAAGGTTGGAAGGATGAATTTGTCTTGGTTCTTGTATCTTTGCCTATTCTTGTATTGGTGTACTCTATCTTCACTGACGATCCTGAGATTCGTAATAGATTAGATATGTTCTTTGAATATTTTAAAGAACTTCCATATTGGTATCAAGCCATATTTATAGGAATAGTTTCTGCAATTTATGGTCTTAAAGGTGCAGACATAATGCGTAAGCCAAAGTGATCGAAATAAGAGGTGAATGTAAGTGGTGTAATAAAGATATAACCATGACTGAAGCATTTGTATCTATAAAAGACAACGAATACTCTTGTATAAAATGTTATAAAAATTCAGGACATATGTTACCTTTTTGGGAAAAAAACAATAGGTTTAAAGATGAGAGACACAAAATCATTAGAAGAACACAAAAGAAAAATAGAATATAAAGATAAAGAAATGCAGCTGTTTAAGCAGCTAAAAAAAGAAGTACAAACAAATGCGTTTGGTACTAGAGAATACGTTATCAAAAAAGGTATTAATAAAGGAAAGATTGCTAAATGAAAATTAGTGAAGATACATCTGTAAGTATGCCAATTCGTAATATGGCTATGATTATAGCAGCAGTTGCTATGGGCGTATTTGCATATACAGAAGTTACTGCTAGATTAACTAGCCTTGAAACATCAAGAGAATTATTTGAAAACGATTTACTTAAAAAATCTGAGCAAGTACCTACTGACCAGGAACAACATTTTTTATTAGAAGATTTATATAAAACTGTAGAGAAACTACAGTCTACACAAGAAATGAATATGACTAACAAAGTTAATATAGAATTTCTTAAAACACAATTAGATAAAGCATTAGAAGATATTGAACATCTTAAAGATAAAGTAAGAGCTAATGGTAATGGAGCTCATTAATGGAATTAATAGTAGCTTTACTTATGATAATAAATGGAGAGATCAAAGAACATAGAATACAAGTATCTATGTCTGATTGTCTTAAAGGTAAAAGAATTGCTATGCGTACTAATAAAAATAATAACATAGTTTACCAATGCATAAAGTCGATGGCTGAGCTCGAGTCGAACATAGATGGTAGTAAAAGTATTAAAAAACTTATACTAAATTAACTATAATCTCTCTCTATAATCATTTCAATAAAGTGTATAGCTTTAAGCAAATCATCTTTACCACCTTTGTCCTGGTGTCTAATTATATATTTAATTGCACAACCTTCAGGAAATAAAAGTTTGTTTTCTACTACAAACTTACTTGGTTGAATTTTATATTTTTGGTAGTGACTACCTTTAATCTGTTTGTTCCAAACTTTGCTCATTAAATGTTAACCTAAATTTACCTTTATGTTTATATTTTTTTCTTGGTTTACTCAACACTCTATGTTGATCTTCTCGTAATGTATATAGATCTAACTTCATGGCAGCAGTAAATTTTCTACAAGCCATTTCAGGATCTATTTCTGCATAATGACATATAGTTCTAAAGTCTACAGAATTACCTATAAGCCAATCAATAGCATTACGTTTATCTATAAGATAATATTTGTCTAAACCATTATACATAGCATCATGTATTGCCTGACTAATTACTGCTCTAAACAAATACCTCTCAGGACTTTTCATCTATAACTTCATATGTCATTCGCTGCTCTATTGTTTCAGTTTCCTGCCAATTTAAAGTTTTAGGATCTATAGCATTTAATATCTTTAATGCTTCTTCGTCTGACGTTGCATTAACAAATATTTCTGTATAAGCAGGGAGTATTACCCATCTTTTAAACTTATAAATCATATATTGTTTTTACGTCTACTTGCTTCTAATGTTCTAAATAAATCTATAATAAGACCTTCTTTATCACGTTTGTTCTCTAATGTTGATGATTTAACTTCTGCTTGAAATAATTCATCTATTGCAGATTTATATGTATCACTTGCATAGTAAGATTGTTCTTTAGCAGATATACTTTTATCTTCTGTGTTACCAGTTATATGTAATGCTTTTTTACGTTTAAGTAATCTATCAAGATACTTAACATTAGCATTAGCTTCTGCATTACTTTCATCTGTTTCAGATAAAAATGCTAACGCTTTTTCTAATCGTTGTTCTGTAATCATTGGATCCATTCTCCTTTTTTTGATTTGCAATAGTGTGCCCAGACTATAGTATTTTTATATAACACTCTAGTTTTTTCTTTATTAACTTTTACTATTTCCATAAATTTGTCATTACAATTTTGATCTTGATGTAAAGTTACTGGTATACGTTCTACTTGTCCATTAACTAAATACAAAAACATAAATATTATTTTCATAAAGTCCTTAAAGTAAAAAGGCACTACTACAGAGAAGAACCTTATTCTGTAGCAATGCCTAGCTTTCTAACTCGAGGGAGATAAGAAACTGTTAAAATGGTGGATCGTCTGATAGTATTTCTTCTACACTATTAGCTTTTGCATCTAATACTTTTCTTACCAGATTATCAATTTGTTGAAACTCTGATTCAGTTGGTATTTTGCCACCTGACATATAAGAACCTATAAGATTACTCATAGTCAATCTGTATTTTTCTGAAAATTGATCAGTTACATTTCTAACTGCTTGAACTCCAGTAGCACTAACCATACTTGGTGCAGAACCAGAATTATCTGATACTTCACTTAAGCATTCTATTCTACTTGCAGTTTGATATTGTTTACCAGTTTTACTTGTTCTTACTGGCTGTGCATCAATTTTAAGTCTTGCTCCCTTCGGCCATCTTGATGAGCCTAAAGCCTCACCATATATAGTCATATCACTACCATCGTCTTTGGTAACGTAGACAGTAACTTGACCATCATCTTTCTCGAATGCTTTTTTAAATGAGCATTCAAATGTCTCATGTTCCATGTTTGTTCTCCTGTTTATTTGTTTTATTATATTTCCAAACTTTTGCATTATTTGTTATAGCCTATTTAAAAGCATTTTGCCAAATGTTTTTTGCATATATTCTAGATGGCTCATTATCTGATTTACCCCATCTAAAGTTATCCATAGTCAATGGAAACATTTTAACTATGTCCTCTTTTGTTTCAGCAATATCCAAGATATGTTCTATATGTTTCATAGCTTGTATAATGGTCTCTAAATGACCCTCTCTGCCTTCCATATCTACGCTGTAAACGTCTTTGTACGAACAATACAGCAATGCAGTCGGTTTATCGAAAAGGTCTTTGTAAAGGGCTTGTTGACGCAAATCAGCGTCTTTTGGGTACCATCTGCTATCAATAGCACCAGATTTAAGTCTTTTAATGTAAGCAGTAGCTTTAGTATCTATGATTACATCATCAAACTCAAAGTCAGTTTTACCTATAACATCATATTTTAAGCCATATTTGTCACCAGGTATTTGCTTTTCATTCTGATAAGAAACAATTTTACCAAATTGTGGTAGTTCTTTAACAAACTGATTAGCAATAATACCAGACCAAAGGCATTCGTCATCTGACTCATCACCTTCTAGTTTTAGGTATTCAGTTTTTGCGTAATCTATGATAGCTTCTTCATCAGTGATTTGGTTTTGCAAAGCGTGTTCTGCTGCAGCTTCAGCAGTACTACCCATTTTCATTCTGGCATTTGCTTTGGATTCAAAATCATACAAGTTATTGATAATCCAATAGGGTGGACTGTCAATAAAACTATTAGTTTTTGAAGCACTATGTCTATATTTAATGTTCATGTTTTTCTCCTTATGGTTAATAATATTCAAAAGTATTGTAGTTCATCTTATAATGTATCTGTAGATATATTAAAAGGTAAAAGAACTGTTGGTAATAGTAACGAATATAAAATATATAATTTATGTATTTTACTTTCTTGGCTATTGCACCCTACACAAGTGTATGGGTGTAAGAGCACTATTGCTCGTTTACATAATTGTAATAAAAACAGAGTTTATAGACTTAATAATTTATACAATAAAAACAAAAAATTTAGATCTTTTGTTGATAATGCAATAGAAAATTATAAAGTATCTTATGCGTCAGATAGAAAAACCTGAGTTAATATCTACAATTTTAGACAAACGTAAAGTATGGTTAAATATACGTGAGTCTCGTTTAATGTATATGTTTCATAGAAAGCTCATATCTATTGAAGAATATGAAGCTGGATCTAGGTATCGTCTTATGTGTGAACTTCAAGGTGGTGGTACTGGTAATGTTCTTAAAGAACGTATTGATGGAACCAACACAGATTTTATTACATCATCTCTTGGAGCTGCACTTGCAGTTAAAGATGTTGATGACGAAATAGGAACAAGACTTTCTAAATTTATGAAGTTGTTTTGTCATTATAATTTTGGTATCATTGAGATAGCACATATGTTAAGTATGTCAGAACGCAGAGCATCTAACAATGTACATGAAGGACTATCTAGTTTAGCAATTTATTATGGCTACAAAAAAGTGCACAATACTATCAGAGGACAAGGCACAAAGAATCAAAGACAAAGAGTACCTAAAATGGGTAGCATCTAATCCTTGTATACTTTGCCAGGACACAAGATGCCAAGCTCATCATGTTACTTTTGCTATGCCTAGAGGTTTTTCACAGAAAGTTGGAGACCAATATACTGTACCTCTTTGCTATCCTCATCATCATTTATTACATACAAATGGTATGAGTGAGAAAGATTTTTGGATAAAATTAGACATAGATGCTATTGAAATATGTCGTAGATTCTATGATCATTACCACAATATGTGGAAAAATAAGAACTTTTTTTATGATGATTCTATGTTATGGCGTACTGTGTACGATGAACTTGTACCTAAGATACAAAATAACGTTGATTTTTTACTGCAACCCAAATAACTATTAAGGATATCCTCGCCAGAGGTACGTAAATATGACTAAGATTTTAAAGTTTCCTAAAAGAAAACAACCTTATTCAGAGACATTTTTGACTAATGTAAAACCTGCAGCTATTGGAGATTTTATTAAAGGTCAACATCCTGATATGTCAGTTAGAGCTGCCGATGCTATGGCTCTTGCAATAATTTACAGTACATACCTACAATTAGTATTTGATGAAGAAGGTCACAAAGTACCTGAAAACATTATGGATGCATTAGAAGAAAATAATCATTCAACTTTTATATGGGCTGTAGATGACAAAAAAACGTTACACTAAAAAGAAAATATCTTTTTCAGAAGATTCTCAAACATTACCTTATGACAAATACAGAGTTGAGTGGGTTGACTGTGTAAGTGATTCAGGTTGGGCTGAGAAAAAAGAATTTACTAATATGAAATTAGCTAATCCTGTTAACGAAGGTTGGCTGTTCTCTAAAGACAAACACTCTATTAAATTGTTTGCAGCATACATTGAAGAAGATGGATCTTATACTTATGGAGATCGTACTAATATTCCTACATCTTGGATTGTAAAGATGACTAAAATTTAACTGGTCGAGCTACGTCAACACGTGACGACTTCTTTTACAATAATCTAGAATTATTAACTCGTTAACCAGTTTTATTTAACAAGCCAGACAGTCTCCCATCTGGCTCTATCTCTTTCAGGTTTGCCCATGGGAGTTTAACCCTATAGATCTATAGGTTTTTGCACCCAATCGAGAATTTTTAAATACCTTTTGTAGTATACATATCATTTACTTTATCAGCTTCTTTTTGAGCTTCAGATCTTAATGGATCTGTGTATACTTCTTCTACTTTAATAGTAGAGTTTTCAATAATACGTTTACGTGTAGCAGCTATTTCTGCTTTAACATGATCTTTAGCGTGTTCTAATATTTCAACTAATTTAGGAAAGTTAGTTTGATAAATTCCATAAATAGTTAAATCATTAATTGCTGACGCTACTCTTTGTAGACCTCTTTGACGTTTTTCTAGTCTCAGAATCTCGCTGTCTGGCATTATCATTATCTTCCATCTCCTTTATTTTACGTTTAAGTTTATCTATTTCTAATTGCTTTGCAGCAAGTACCATTTTTAATGCACGTTCATCCATGTGTTCTCATTTCTGTTAGATGTGTATCTAACTGTTCGATTAATTGTTCATATGATACAATCCAATCTTGTAAAATCAAGGAATGTTTATCATGTAAAAAACCACATTCTATAGCATTACTTAGTACAGCTACTGATTCTTTAGCATCAGATAACTGTTCTACCATTTTATCTATCTCATATTTTTTACCTCTATTAATAGAAATAGTTTCTAAATGTTCATCTTTTAGTTCTGTCATTTTACTCCTTTTTCATCACTAGGTATTTCTACTGCTGGTCTACCTTTATTTAATCTATCAACTTCTTTGTTAATAGCATTTTTAATATTATCATATCTTAATTGTGTAAGTTGATGTTCTTCACGTTCTAAATCTAAATCTTTACGTAATTGTAATATTTCTTGTAAAGACTTTTTTAGTTTTACTCTAAGCTCATCTATCAACTCATGCAGCTTCATTGCTTCTTGACTTGTCATTTTTTATCCTTTTAATTATAGCTACATGACCTGCAATAAAATCACCAGGCAAACATTGTCTACCTGTACGTTCTTGCCAGTCAAACCATGCTTTTGTAGCTTTTGTGTTTTTAACAACAACTGGTTTTAGTTTACTTTCTTCATCTATATACATATCAAAAGATCTGTCTGATATATCTTTATCATATCCTTTGGTTATTTCAATCATATCAGTACTTAGATGTTTATACATTTCTTGAAATGTTGGTTTATAGTTCATAATGAATGATTCTGTACCAGTTTCTGGGCCTGAATCTGTCCATATAGCTTTCCATATTATAAGTTTATACATTTATACCTCATCTATTGTTAATACATAGTTAGTGTTATCTATTTTAAAAGATATATCTGCAGAAGAAGGTTCTGTTATACTCATACCAGCACCTTGTACTTTTGCTTCTAATTTATCTTCTAAAAAATGTCTTACTGCATTACGTAATTCAAACATATCTTTCATTTTATCCATTATTAATCCTTTCTATCTTTAAATGTAATTTCAACAAAACAATCTTTACCACAGTAATCACCATGCCAAGTTTCATCTAATGTTTCAAGTAATCTAATAAGATCTTTACCTTGAATACAATCTTCTGAAACTAAATGTTGTGTTATTTCATCTGTTTTAGCTTTCTTACCATTTTTATATGGGTAAGAGTATGACCATATTTTATATCTATCTATATGCATTAGTTCATCCATTTGGTTAATTGTTTGCTTACTAATTCTACGTATCTAAACCACTCTAGTATAAAGTTTCTACGTTTACCTTGACGTTCTTTAGTTACTTGTTTGATAGCTTTATTAGTTGCTTTGTCGAGTAAGTCTGTTTGTTCTTTAAGATTCATCTGCATATACCTCATCATCTTCTTTGTTGTATTTAATTTCTGCAATAACTTGCGTTTTACCTAGTTGCGTATAATCTTTTACATAAGAACATACACAGTCTTTACCATCTTCAGTTACTAAATCTTGTTTGTTTTCTGCCAACCAAGTATCAAATGCTCCTGCTTCATTATCAGCAAGTACTTGCCATTTAGTAACATATGTTGCTTCGTATTCTATTTCGTAAACTTTTTTACCTACATCTTTTTTAAAGAAGTATAATGCTTCATCTACCATAATTACCTTTCTATTAGGTTAATGCCCAGTTACAAAGTACCGGGCATTTACCATGTTTATTATTATTTAGTAATTGATAAGAACTCTGGTTTAGGAATAGTATTAGTATTAATCTTTTCCTTACCCATTTCTTGATCGAGTACACCCCATACAGTAGACAGAGATTGACCTGCGTTAAGCAAGTTTTTACAATACTCTTTAGACATATCTAACATCTGTATTGCTTTACCTCTTGGGCCTGAATAGTAGTCACGTTCTGTTTCTTCATGACATAACTTTTTAAGCAGCCTATCTAACTCATCAGGTTCTTTAAGCAAAGATCTACTCATTTCGTTTTTCCATTTTCTAACTTTTTTCCATTGTTCTAGTTTATCTTCTAAAACATTGATAGCATTGTCTAATTTACCTTTTTTTTCAAGTAAAATAGAATCCATTTCGTTAGCAAATTTACGATGATCTTCGTATAAAGTTTTGACATCTTCGTGCATTTTATTAAGTTTTAATTTATCTTTAAATGCATCGAAGTTATCTTCTGCTTCTTTATCTATTTCATCTTGCATTTCAGTTTTCAAAACATTTTTTCTATCGTCATATTTTGTTTCAATGAAATGATCAAGATAGTCTTTCTCATCTTGTCGTATAGGTGTTTTACTACTACTCATTTACAGCTTTCCTTTCTTCAGTTGCTTTACTAATATCTTGCAATGTTTCTGCAGATTTTCTAGCATCTCTGCTTTTATCTAAAGCATTGTTAGTTGCTATAATCACAGTAGCTATACAAGATGTTTGGTTGTATGGTGGCAACGCTTTAAATCTTGGATCTGATGACATCAGTTCATAAGTTTGAAAGTATTGTTCTACAAACCATTTAGTTAGTGGCATCACTTTAGTAGCCACTCTCTCGTTAATTGGTGCTTTTACTGTCTCCATTGTTTTCCTCCTTTCTTTTAATTTCAAATGGCATCTCCAATGTATCTGGAGTTGCTTTTTCTACACATTTATAAATACCTACACATACCCTTATTGGTAATGTAAAGGCTTTAACTAATTGTTCGCCTACTTTTTCTATACGCTTCATATTCCTCCTTTAGTTTAGTTAATCGTATGTATTTAGCTTTAGTTTGAGCATATTCTTCATCAAACTCTTTTGTAAAAGGGATTGGATCCACGTCAGTGGTGAGCCAATTCCAACCTTTCCTGATGGCTAAACCACCAAGAGTATAAGTAACAAATCGAATAGCAGTAAAAATTCCATTCATTAATTTCCTTTCATTTGTTCAAGCATTGTTTTGTATCTTGGATTAGTTTGTCTTGTTAAGTAGTTATGCTTACCTACATTATCTATTTTCTCCCAAGCTCTTGTTATTTGAGATATACGTAGTGGGTATGGACTATCATCTTCAAAAGGATCTATAGTTTTCATCCACTCATCAAATATTACTTGTGGTTGGTTAACTGCAAATATATTTAGATCCCAACCTTTTTGATTACATATATCTATAAGATGATCACCAGGTAATCTGTTAATACATCTTTCGTATTTTTGAATTTGTTGGAATGTTACTTCTATACATTGTGCTATTTGCTTTTGTGTATAACCATTCCACACTCTATGTAATGTCAATATCTTAGCAATATTAGCATTTATATTACTTTTGTGTGGTGTACGCTTACATTTACCCATTATTACCTCCATATATTTTATTTAATACCAGCAGCTCACGCTTGTCGGAGCCTGATGGTATGGTTACTACTCTAATTGATGGTTTCTTATCTCTGTATATCTTGACTATCTGTATATATCCTGTCTTTGGATATAACACACGTAGGTGGATTACTTTAAGAAAGTACTTTTTCCACCACAGTATGTTTTCTAGTCTTATTGAACCTGTAAAGTCTTGGTTATACAGCAGCTTTACTGCTCTGCTTAGATTTATTGGATTTTCTCGAAACTTTCCCTCTAGTATTACTCTGAACACTTTTAACCTCCTTTATGTCAGTAAATCCTGATATATGTAACATATGCTCTGCCCATGCTTTAGCAGTCCAAAATTTAGGTGTCTTTAGTTTTTCCAACTTCTTCTTCGTCAAATGTACCTCCTTGTTTATTGATTATATCTTCTATATCGTATTCTATTCCTAGATTGTGTGATTCACAATCAGTTTCATCATACCAATGTATTTTACCATTGTTATCTTCTACTTTAATTCTAACACTTAGAAGTTTCCATAGTTTTAAAGTCATGCTTTCCTCACTCT
>Ga0208669_1000847_pt1 | contig 11848 bp, 6 predicted proteins | sample 21_taG_FD_184095 | JGI IMG/M metagenome (GOLD analysis project Ga0208669, IMG submission 184095) | Marine viral communities from the Subarctic Pacific Ocean - 21_ETSP_OMZ_AT15319 metaG (SPAdes) (version 2) | ecosystem: Environmental > Aquatic > Marine > Oceanic | place: Pacific Ocean | collected...
ATCATCACCCGCACCTCGTAAAATAAAAGAAAGATAAAAATCATCATCTGAGCTGTAAAATGGTGGTTGTTCTACATTATAAACATCAGTAAAAAGATGTATAACTCCATCTTCTGTTTTTTTATAAACTTTATCAAAACCTTCAAAATCTTGTAATGAGGTAAAATCATTATCAATTAAATTAGTATATTTTGTTCCAGCTAAATTTTGACTAATACCAGGAGCAGATGATGTTGAATAACTCTGACCATCATTATACATAAAATGTTCATAATGAGTGAACTCGGATTCTACTTTTCTTATTTCTGTAAATAAATGTTTTCTTCGTTCTACAACTTTTAGACTACTAGAAAAAGTAAGTGACTGACTAAGTTCATTATGAAAACCTTCTAACCGTACTACTTTATTTTTAAACCCTTGAAGTTTGGATTTTGCTGAACCAAAAAATATATGATTATCAAAATTACCATAATCTATATTTAAATTAAGGTCTTTTTGTTGACGAGTAATTTCTTCTACTATATTTTCACTAGTAGAAGATGTTATAGAGTTATAATTAGAATAAGAATCGTCTACTGCAGTAGGCGTTGTTAAATATGATTCATCAATAGTTAATCCCAATCCACTTATAGCAAGACCTTCTCTATCAATAAAAAATACAGTTTCTGTTTGTGATGATAAAAATTTATTTGATATATTAAATTCTGTAGATAAAACTTCTACATTAGTTGGCAACGATTCGTTTAATTTTAATATTAAAGTTCTTTTATTATTGGTAACTTCATCAAAAGCAAATCCATTGATTGGAATTAAACGACCTTGTGATAATTCTAAGTTAGAATTAAATTGATACTCTTCACTAACCCCTTGCATAAATTCAATAATAATATCTCTAGTATTATCATTCACTTCACTGCCAATTATAGTTAATCTTATTTCTTTTCTACTTGGGGATATTTCAGATATATTAAAACCACTAGTATTTAATCTTTTTAAAAAATCATATTGTAAATTATATTTACCTTCAGCAAAACCATTTCTATCCAAGTATTCATTTGGTTTAATAAAAAACTCATTATCTTTTACATAAAAATCAATGTTTTGTTGTAGGTCTTCATTATCTAAATAAGATCCTATATCAGTATATACTGATAGTTTTATTATACCATCTATTAAATTAGTAGAATCAAATTGATATTCTAATTGATCTGATATCAGTTGTAAAGTAGTTTTATTATATGGTTGTAATATTTCCATTAAAATGCTTGTCTATTTTGATTTTTATCTATTTTAGGAGTTTTCATAGAACCTTGTTTAGTTACAGGTGCTCCATCTGTTTTAGTTAATTCATAATCTCCAATTAATATACCTTTAGCTTTTCCTAAATTATTCTTTAGTGCTAAGTATTCAGATTGTGATGGATGTATATCCATTATACAATCTTCATCATCTATAAATATGTCGGTTGCTAAACTATTGATGGGTAAACTTCCTAATGATTCATTTATCCATTCTAATTTATTTCCACCAATAAAATCATAAATATATTTTGGCTTATTAAACATTCTTGTATTACCGACATCCACTTGAGAAATATTTTCTCCTAAAAGTTGATTATTAAATTTATCTATAAAATCTTTTGAAGCAACTCTATCTAAAAATTCATCTCTTGAAAATAAATTATCTTTGACTAATTGTTCCATAGAGTTATTATATTTTGAATCATTATCAAATCCACCTATTATTACTTGATTGTCTGTTATAGGTATGAAATTAAAATCACTAGTACCAAAGATAGAAAAGTCTTGTGATTTTAGTACCCCATCTCCAACGACAATATTATTTGTAACTAAGTGAGTTTGAAGAATAAATGCTCCATTTGGATGGTAACGATACACAATTATTTTTATTGGTTTTATGCCAGGAGTATTATATGAATGTTCAAGTTCTTCTTCTATAGGAATAGATTCCACTTGTTGAGATTGTTGATACTTTCTATAAAAGAAGTCACCAGGTTCTGGATATTCGTCATTATTATAAAAATTAAAAAAGTAAGAGTTTTTGATTTGTTCATCGGTCAATAATTGTTTTTCATCACCCCATTGTATCACTTGGTATTTGTAATAACATAATGTTGGTCTTGATGCATACCATGATAAATTAATCCCATCAGGATTATTTAAAAAATCTCTAGCAGCTATACCACCACCACCAAAAGCAGAAACTATTGAATCTGTATCAAATCCAGTTGTGCTATTTTGAAAATTATCTGCATCATCAAATAACCCAATACTTAATTTAACATTTACTGGATAAGAAGTCTCCATATAATCATCTTCATCATCTTCCGGATCATAATACAATAATTCTGTACCTTTATCTGTTTCACTATAAACAATAAAATCTACAGGCTCATCAAATGAACTTAAACCCTTTATGTATGCAGAATCGTTTATTGCTATATCAAGTTCAAAAGTAGGATAATTTAAAAAATTAAAATGGTTATCTAAAGCTCGTGATTGAACATCTTGTAATGAAGACTTATCTCCGTTTGCTGAAAATGTTAAATCGTTAGAAAATCTTATTTCATTACTCCAATTCCAATTAATTTGCCAGTTATCAGCTAAATCAAATTCTACTGCTCCTATGTTAGCACCATAACTCTGTCCACCTATTTCACTATTATCTACACTATAATAACCATACCCACCAAAATGAGGTTCTCCACTAAAAAAATTTAAAGATGGGTAAGATACATTTGTAGAGAAAGGGAAATCCATTGACTCATTACTAGGACCATTATACCCATGTCTGTTCCCTTCACTTTCACCAAACCCTCTTAAGGTTATAGCATCAGCTGAATTTTGCGGATATGAATCAAAAGCTTGTGTTGATTCTATATTTAAGGGGACATTAAAATTCCATCGAAGCGTATTCCATTCAGTCATAAGATTTTCAGGTATATTAAAAGCTTGTATATCAAAATTAACTACAACTATTAACTCATGAGTAAATAATTGATCTCTACCCTTAAAAGCACCTGAATCACTCCATGTGTTTCTTTCATCCATACTCATTTTTCTTTCAATGACATGAAAGTTTAATTTACTTTTAGAATCTTCGTCTATCACTAAACTTATATCACGAGAACCTTCTTTTCTTTCTAATAATTTTCCTGTATCTTCTTCAAACTTAAATCCGTTTATTGGCGTGGTTGATTTTAAATTAATTGCTTCTACATTATCAACCACATCATAACGTTGTACATTCTCGTCTCCGTAAAAGCTCCGATAAACAGCATCTGTTCTTTCTAACCTACTTTTTTTTATTCCTTGATTGTCATCATTAGTAGCAGTTATCTGCTCTTCATCACTAAGAGTTTCAAAGAAAGGACCTTGTATAATTTTTATTCTATCTTCATAAATATCATTTCCAGGATTGACATATCCACTAACATGTCTATCATTTCTTCTAAATCTCCAAACAAGAACTCTGTCTCCTCGTTTTGGTGGTGATGTTCTTATCTTAACAGGAATACCACTTCTGTTTTTTATGACATCTAACAAATTACCTGATAACAATAGCTTGTTGCCTCTAAAAAGTGAGTTCCAATTTCCTAAAGAAAGATTTTCTAAATCTTCGTTATCTAAACCCAATTGTTTATCTGTAGCGTCACGATAAACACCTGGTGTTTTTATACTTGGAGATTTATTTTTTTTATTATATGCCATTAAAATGCCTGTTCTAAATCATCATCTTCTATCAGATCTGGTTCACTATCGGTTGAATTAAATAATCTTAAATTTTCATCTAATTTTAATTCAAAATCATTATTATACTTAACTTTCATTTTATCTGATTTATCTATTATACCATCGGTATCTGAATCATTAAAATCTAAATTTAGTATTAAGTCTTCATCTTGTTCATCTAAATTTGTGATTGGGGGATTTTCTCCACCATATAAAGTTACATCAACTTCTTCATCAAATACACCAAATTTGTTTAACCGAGGAAGTACGGGATAATAATATCCATCATCCCAAACTTGTTCTTCATTCTCATCTATAAATATTTCTCTATAAGATTCTCTTGATGTTTTAGCTCCTTTTGAAACTCCAACATCTCCATCTACTTCGACAACTCTTGTTTTTACGCCAGATAAATTAAAATAATTAAAATCAGATGGTATGTGATTTTTCCAATAAGTTTGTTCGTTTGGTTTATCAAATGTTGAACTTTTAAAACCTAAATGTTCAAACATTGGTTTAACACCCTTGTACATTTTAGTTGTTGCTAAATCAAAATCATTTAACCCACTATCTTTAAGTGAGTCTTTTAATTTATTATTAACTATTCCGTTGTGTATTTTAGCCATAATAAATCCTACGGTCCAGTAATATTACCTGTACTACCGCCACCAGATTGTGTGTATGTAAGATTAAAATTTATATTATATGTCCCATTCAAACCATTTTCATTAGTAGCCCCAGCATCTTGAAGTTCACTTATATCTAATTCTAAAAAATTCATTTTATCTTTAGTAATTACCCAATCACTTGCTACTCCAGTTCGTTGTCTATTACCAAATTCATTTACTGGTAATTGTTGACCTAGCTTATAAAACCAACCTGTTAAATATCCGTCAGATCCAACCATTGTATTTCTCAAACTGATATTACCTAAAGTTGGATGTACATAAGTACTATATTGTATTTCATATGGATCATCTGAACGATCTGCTGATACATTATCATAAATGTTATTTACATTATTAGAACTTAATATTGGTAAGTTTCTACCCAACGCTTGTGCATCTTCTGATGAATGTGGAACGGCTTCTACATCAAAACTAAATGACTCTACTGCAACTGTGGTTTGAGAACCTTGACCACCACCTGTTTCGGGAGCTCTTACACCAATAAGAATCCTTTTAGCATTTAGTAATTGACTTTTTGTTATATTTGTAGTTTTATTACTTGAATTAGTAGGATTGGTCTGAACAGTTTTCTTTGTTGAATTATTATCAATTGCATCATAGTTAATCCAATCCTCTTCTAATGCCTGTTGATATGCTAATTTTCTACCAATTACATAAGATGGATTTTTAGCACCAATTGGAAGAGTTAAAGTTCCATCATATCCATCAGGATTAGAAACATTAAATTGACCTTGTAAAACTTTTGGTGAATCTAAATAGTAAGGTTCATCTTCTGGAATACTACCTAACATACCTTCTTCATCAGTTACAAGGTATAGGTCAATATGAAAATTTGGAGCATCCGAACCAAGATTTGGTGCTACTATTCTCAATGTTAAACCATAATCACATATACTCCCAACAGTAATATCTCTTTCAGCATTAGGATCGTAATTTAAAGCTTGTGGATCTAAACACCCTATAATTTCACCATCCATCATCATAGGACCAGGTTCATCAGTTATCTCTTTAGTGTAATCATCAAAATCAGATAGGTATTTATTAAGTATTGTGTGGTCAATTTTTGTTAAAAAATTATATAGGTTTAACCTGTCTAACAAATTAATATTTTCTACTAATTTAACAGAAGATTTTTTGTCATCAAATGTTAATGGATTAATTCCAATAATATCTGTTGCTGATTTTACCAAAACAGAATCATTGTTTATACCACCTATTGTAGCAAAGTTTTCGTAATCATATAAATCAACATCATAATTAGGAGATGAATTAAGTAAAAAATTTGTTTCAAATTTTTCCCAACAACCTATTTTAGAACCATCAAATGCCATAACCACACCTTTGATTGTATAAAATCCTGGTTTTTCATATACATGTTCTAACAAAGTATTTCCTTCTAAAACTTTAGTTTCTCTTATATGTTCTAAAGGAGTTCCATCACCCCAATCCAAATGAAAAAGGTGATAACCACGAGTAGAATTTGGATTTCTAGCATATCTATCAAACGCATTTTCACCAGCATCTGTTTTTTTACCTTTAGATTTAAAGGTATCTATATTTCCAGCTGGTGTTCTGGCATCACTCCGTGGGTAAATATAATAGTTTATCTTACCTTCGGTTGCTAAATTATATTTTTCAGTATCTATATCTTTATCATAGTATCTATCTAATCTTATAATCTCATCTGTATTTGGATTTATTACGAAAGGTGCAGCATCAATAGAAAATTTAAAAAAATCAGATTTGTCTCTATCTTCATTAACTATAATTTTATCTCCATTCCCATCTTCTATAACTTGTTGATTAAAAACAATTTTTTTATCATCAGTTAAATAAGGTTGAAAAGATGTTTTATCATAATTACTATTTTCCCACCAATCTCTATTGTTTAAAGTAATCGTTCCTAAGATTTGTCTCCTATCACTATAAGTAACTACATCAGTTGGATACTCATCTTCGGTAGTATCTAAATATGTTGGATTTTTAACTATAGCATCTAATCCAACTTTAGGTTGAAAAAATCTTCTAGTTTCATATCCTGGTTGTCCACCCTCTATTGCATCACCACCAACTGATTGATTAAATAACCCAAACAAGTCTTCTGCTTTTGTAAAAATAGCCATTAATATCCAGATGAGTATTCACAACTACCATCATCTATGGTAGCAAATCTATTGAAGTTATCAGCTTGAGGATCTGTACATCCACGAATACCATCATCTTCACCAGTGTCTCCACCTGTGTTTCCACTTGTGTCTCCACTCCAATTCATATTTAATTCAGTATCACTTTCTATAGACATTTCAAAGTTGTATGCGGTTGTTGGATTAACATCGGAAGCAGCGTTATTTCCCATATTTCCTTGAATAGTAATTCTACCACTATTATCAGATGAATTATATAGAAAATTAGTAATTGTACTAAGAGATCCGTTAATTTTTATAGCCTTTGTCACATTCACATAATTTTGAATCTGAGAAATTAAACCTGTATTGTTAACAGTATTTAACATTATATCCAAACTTGTGGTATTATTTATCGTATTGTATTGTCTGTTATTTAATTTTCCATTTAAATTATATGAATAAACGGCAGGATAGGTACAACTACCATCATCTTCATTAGCTAATGAATTATAATTAGTAGCATTAGGATCAGTACAACCATATACTTTTGGATTTGTGCTTCCTCCTTGGTTTCCACCATAAGTAATAGTTGGTTTTAAGAATAATGTTAGTATGATGTTTGCTTGTTCTAAGGTAATCATCCCATTATCTATTAAATCTTCATAATCTGTTACAGTATAGCTATAAAAAAAGCTTTCGTATAACATATCTAAATTAAGGATTCCTTGTTCTTTAAGAAAATCTGGCCAAGCCGTATTCGTATCGTATGTACAACTACCATTATCTTGAGTAGCATTTGAATCATAATTAGTAGCAGTAGGATCTGTACATCCATATATCACTTCCGGTTCACCTTCCGGTTCGTTAGTATCACCAATACCATTTACCTGTACAGATTCTTGAGATATTGCTTCTCCAGCAGAATTAGTTACCGTTAGAGTAACATTGTAATTACCATTTTCATAAAATTTATGTTTCGGATTTCTTTCCGTAGATGTATTACCATCTCCAAAATTCCAAAGAACACTATCTGCTCCACTAGAGGTATCTGTAAATTGAACCTCTACGAATGGATTTGTAGATTCAAATCCACCACCAGAATCTCCTTGTCCTTGTTGTGTATTTCCTGTATCACCACCAGCCATTTTAAACTCCTATACTATTTGATACTGAAAACTAGATATGGGTAAGTTAACAGTAGTTTGATTATTTCCTTGATTTTCTTGATTATCAATAATTTCATATGTAAATGAAGATTGTATACTTATAGCATCTTCTAATTTAGAAAGTACAGTTAATGGTCTTCCTATATATCCACGAGCATTTAATAAATCAGAACGACTTATTAACTCCACTTTACATTTAGCTCCTTGTCCACTAAAGGGAACTATTTGTTGATTCTGATTAACATGATTTAACCAATATTGTTTGTTTTGTCTCATCCAACTTTGATGCTCGCTATACGGAAGTTCATTTACATTTGGATTATAAGTAGCACAAATAAAGTACCACTCGTCTAATCTATTAGTTGCAATTTGTGGAAATGCTTTATGAACATTTGGATAATTTGTTTCATTAGTACCAAAACTTCTGTGACCGAATCTATTTAAACCTTGTGTACCAAAATTATTATCATAGAAATTATTTTGTTTATCTCTAACCATTAATCTAATATAACGATAATCTTTACCTTCATATTTATTTACTTTTGTGTCTAATCTCAAACCAACACCACCATTAACTAAAGGATTTCCAAAATTAAAAAGAGTTCCTTCTGATGTTTTACTGATAAACTTTACCCACATAGTTATGGTAAATCCATCCACTAAATAAGAATCATCTTTTTGAAATTCTAACAAATCATTATTCGGTGCCCTTAATATTATAGCCTGATTTGGTTTTCTTATTTTAAGAAATCCTTCTGATATATTTTCATATTCAGGTCTAGTATCTTTTAAAGTATCAATAACATTATCTACATCACCAAGATAAGTGTTAAGTTTATTTCTCATAGACTCAAGGGTTTTACCTTGATTATTAGTATCTTGAGCTGCCTGTTCATCTAACCTCGTTATATAAGCATTCCTTTGATTTTCATAACTAATACGAGATTGTTCATCTTGTTCATAGTTATCAGGAAGTTCACCAGCACCATCACCATCAACATCTTGAAATGATGGTTTTTGTCCTATTAACTCATTGAAGTCTACAAAAAATTGATTTATCGTATCTTGACGAGTTGTTTGATTTGGAAGTAACTCAAAAATATTTGTGTCTAATACCTCACGAGCTTTTTCAGGATTAATTCTTGTGCTAGTTTTAGGTTTTGTTAACTGACTTAAATTTAACACATCAGTAAAAGTATCTCCTACTTTTTGAGCAATCTCTATTTGATAACCAACCGTTCCATGTACAAAATTAATTTTATATTTGGTAACATCTTGACCATCTGTTATTGGTCCTGGTGTTGATTCTAGAAAAAATAAACCATCAAAATTATTTATATCATTATCAAAAATATATTGACATATTTGTTCAAACGTATCACCTTGTAAATCCTTTCTACTTTCTAATGTATTTCTATCTTTTTTATAAAATACAAGAGGTTCATCTTCATTACGACCTGTTTGTTTTATACCATCACGAATAGTTGTTTGCATTGAAAGAATTTCATTATCAGTAAGAGTGTTTGATTCAAACCATAATTTATAAAATATATCACTAACTCTTTCACGAGTTTCTTTTATATCATCATCTCCAATTTTCTTAAAGATAATTTCATCTGGTTTTAATTCATGATCAATACCAAGAACCCCAGCGCCAATCATTAGAGTTCCATCTTCGTGTCTGTGGTAAGGTCCTATATATTGCTCTTCAACATTTGATTGGAAGAAAAACCTATCGTCTGTTGTTGCTTGTAAGTTTACTTCTACAATAGGATTTACAACAGCAGATTCTACTCCTCCATCTCCTCCTTGAGCTTCTCCTTGACTAGTGTTTCCGTAAGCCATTTTATGTCCTTAATATAAATTCAAAGTCGTTGTCGTATATTATTTCCTGACCATCATTATGGTTGACCTTTATCAGAATCTTGTAAGCACGATTAGGCTCAAAGGCATTTAGGTCTTGTTTAAAATAATTAGAAGTAGTGTCACAACTCATTGTTGTATAGGCACTAAATGGTACAACTGATTCGTTTGTTGCCATATCTATAATAGAGTAAGCACCCTTACCATGTGGTATAAAACTACCACTAACGGTTTGAACCGATGTTGTAAATGATTTTTGTATGTATCTTTTACGGGCACCAAATCTAAATTTTATGGTTTCGTTTTCTTTATACGCTTCTCGTAAGTGAATTGGGTATAGGTAGTTCTCACTATTACCAGAAACATCCAAGGTAGTTAAACTACCCGTATTAGAACCTGTTGCTGGTAAGTGGTCGTCCCACTTTAGTTCTATCTTAGGAGAGTAGATTGTATTAGTTTGTCTTGAGAAAAATTTAATATCTTCAAAACTACCAGTAGATTGTTCTCTACTACCAGAAAATCTTATTAACATACCATAGTTAGAATTTACACCACCAAACCATTTATTAGCAAGAGAAGTTATATCCATATTAATATCAGGTGATTCAGATGAAAAGGATTGACTTACTTCGTCACCGGCAATGTAAGTTCCACCAGGTGTTGTCCATGTTATTTCAGAAGCACCTTCTCTGTTTTTTCTATACAACCAACTACAACCATCTGTTGTATGTGGCGTGTCTAATTCTTTACCTACACCCTCATCCCATTCTTGACTTAATGGGTAAGCAACTACTTTATATTCTTCAGTCAATCCACTTGTACCTTCTGTTTCATATAGTCGTAAATTAAGTTTATAGTCATGAGGTAATACAGATGAACTAATATAATTTTCTATTTCATTAGTATCGAATTGAAGTAATACACGAGTTGGATGAGAAAATGTTCTATCAAAGAATACTTTTTTTAATTCAAGAATCTCATCTTGTCCAGTATTCTTATCTTTAAAGTCTTCGCCTGTAGTTTGATTTGAACCACTATTGATAAAGGTATCTTTGGTTGTAAAAAAATATTTGTGCATTATATTACCTTCCCATAAATGTCTTGGTTTGAATTTCGTAATTCAAATACAGAAGAAGAAAGTGATGGTCTATATATACCATCTCGTAGGGCATTATCAAAATTATACTTAAAACCATAGTTACTATCAGTTCCAATAACTTCACCATCCCCCTTATAGTAGTATAACTTTCTACCACTAGCATATTCATTATTTCCATCTTGAAATAGTTTTAGTTCTTTGATACCAATGACACCCTCTAACCCTAAAATATTATATTGTAAATCGTTCATATTAATTGCTTGTCCAAACTGCATCTTTTCTATTTTAAAGAAATCTTTAATTACTTGAATTACATTTAATTTAACTTCGGTAGGATTTGACCTTCTATCATAATTAACAACAAAACGAACTCCAAAATTAATTACGTAACCAGAAAACAATGTATTATTAAGAGTAAATCCAAATCCAACTTGGTCATTTATCATTCTATATTGATTTATGTAAGTTCCTATATTCTGTAATACTAAATCTGGTGTTTGTACAAGTTGTTTGTTTTGATTATAAGAAAGGGTGTGAACTAAAAGAGCACCACCATCTAATCTCTCTACAATACATTTAGCAATACTACCAAACTTTTGTGGAAGAGATAATATTCTTGACTGATAATCTTCTTTAGTTACACATCTCATTTGAGAAGCAAAAAACGAACTAGCGTTATTTCTTATTTCCTCAACAGTTTGTCCATCTGTTCCACCAGAACTTGCTTCTTCATTAGTTACAGTTATAGTTACGCCAGCTGGGGGATTATTTATAGTTGTCAATTCACCAGCTTGAATGTTTGATTCAGAACCACCACCTACTCTATATGTAAAAGTTAATGTGGTGTTTGATGGAGTTTCACCTAAATTTGGGTTATTACCTGTAACCACCCCTATAGCACTTGGTACATCAGCAAGATTAGTTCCATTGATTGTTACACCAGCTTGTTCAACTGGATCTACATTTGAACCTGAATTACTAAATCTAAATAATCCATTACCAAATTGAGTTTTATATGTTTGACTATCCTCATCAAATCTAGTTGTAAATTTTTTAGTAGACTTAATATATTCAGCAACATATGGAATAGGTATTGATGATGTAGTACCACTAGCATCACCTTGATCATAAGCACTTGTTCTTGTCGGGTCGT
>Ga0208669_1000849_pt1 | contig 11845 bp, 16 predicted proteins | sample 21_taG_FD_184095 | JGI IMG/M metagenome (GOLD analysis project Ga0208669, IMG submission 184095) | Marine viral communities from the Subarctic Pacific Ocean - 21_ETSP_OMZ_AT15319 metaG (SPAdes) (version 2) | ecosystem: Environmental > Aquatic > Marine > Oceanic | place: Pacific Ocean | collected...
TATAGGGTTTTTTCTTATGTTATGAATGTTACTACCCCTGAAATGAATTTATGTTAATAATAGGGCTATAATTGCTAAAAAAATTTTTCCAAAAAAATTTCGAAAAACCGGTCGGTGTTAGTAAGGGTCTTATATTTATTGTTAAACAAGACACCATGGCCCATAAAGTATTTATTCGACACACATACATCTATAAATGTTCTAATAAGAAATGTGGTGAAGAATGGAAAATAAATGAGGCATCTAATATCGAGATGGTATCTTGTCCCCACTGTAGTAAAAAAGACAATGTAGAATATGTTCTTGTGGACCAAAGGGAAAAGTATAATAGAAAATGGGGAAGTCCTCTTTAACAAACATATTTATATAACATGGAAAAACTAATTAAGAAAATATTAAGGGAAGGACCAATATGTGGTGATAAAACAGGTAAACCATGTGGTAATTGTGGTGATGGGTATTCTTGGACGGATTCTATGGTAACTAATTCTTGTATTTGTAATCACTCAGGTGGTGCTGTTTGTCATTCTACTGGTAGTGGTATGTACGGTAATAATGATGATATACTTGCGATGGATGATTTATATACACCAGATGGTTTAAAAAATAAAGGTAGGGGTGATAAAGCGACTGACAGTTTAAGACACTCTAATAAAAGAAATAATATGAAAAAATTAAAATTAACAGAAACAGAACTAATAGAAACAATACAAAACATTGTAAATGAACATCCTTTACCACCACCTAACCAACAACACACACATTCAAGTTGTCAAGCTTGTGATTGTTTTTTTGATATGACTTGGAGTCAAGGTCATCAATATGGTGGTCATGTAGAAATGGAAGGTTGTATGCAACCAGCTGGTGGTAAACTTACACTATACGTTAATAATGTAATGCAATATTCTTCTACCTCACTAGTTGGTACTAATAGTTCCAGTATAACATGGGGTAACGCACAAACAGCGATAATTAGAGTTAAAGCGGTTATGGAGTGTTACGGGTCACATCCATCATGTTCTGCTGAAAATGTAGAAAAAACAATTTGTGTACGAAAAAGTGATGGTCAAAAAGTTCCTTGTAGAAAAACAATACCTAAGGGAGAATTAATGAAACACGATGACTCTAAAGCACTAGGTGTAAACCTTGGTGATACTGATGTTGAATTGGAATCTCCTTATGACGCTGAAGATATTCGTGAGTCTAGGTTAAATTTTATTATTAAAAAAACTTTAAGAGAAACAGCTAAAGAACTTAATGAAGCTCCTAACTGTTATTATAGAAGAAGAAACTACGCTAATAGTGGTTACACGTGTGTAGCTAGAAAATGTGGTTTTAGAGGGAGTAATAGAGCTTTTTACCCTGGTGAATTTGGTAGTATGGATGATTGTAACGCACTGGTAATCCCAACAGGACCACCAAGGGGGATTAATACAGCCCTTAATACTAGAAATTTTAATTAAAAATTATTAATATTAAACTATGGTAAAAACAATAGTAAGAAAATTTGTAAAATTAATAATAACTTCATATAGAATGGATACCTTAGGGTATGGGTTTTATATGAAAAAAAATAAATAATGAAAACTTGGAATGAAAAGACTTGGGGTTTATTCGTAATGACGATTGTATCCTTACTTATAATCATATCAGTTTCTTGTGGTTATGTCTACTAAGTTTTTATTTTATTCTTTGGTGACCATACACCACATATTTATTATACTCTTAATATTAACACCACCATTTGTTTTAATTAAAGAACCTTTTTGGATTTCCGTACCCGTTATAGTTTGGGTACTACATTTAATGTTTTCACCCGTCTTAGTGTGTCCCGCAACCATATGGGAAAATAGATTAAGAAGAAAATTAGGCAAACCAGAAATTAAAACTTTTTTCCACCACTACTATATAAAACCACTACAGTGAAAATTTCCCCAACAAAGATATATTTATTTTATAAAGATTAATATTATGAAAAAATGGACAATACAAGAATCAGTTAGAAAAATGAAATTCTTAAATGAAACAGTTGGAATGGATATGATGACTGATATGGAAGAAATGGATACACCTAAAGCTACTAGAAGAGATTTTGAAGCTTTTGAAGATTGTTTGGAAAAATATAACATAGAAGAAGATGTTTTAAGTAACGCTTATGTGTTTGTGAATGTACAACTTAGTAATATTGGTTTAAGTAGTGATGACCCAGATTATTATACTATGAGAATAGGGTTAATGACATACAACTTAACGAGAAATGGTTATGATATGATGAACGAAGACCCTTCAAATGGAGAAACCTGTTGTGCAGACATACACAATGAATTTTTACCAGAAAGATAAAATACTACCAAATTAAAGATTATAAAAGAGATGGTTATTACTATCTCTTTTCTTTATTGCATGCATATTTATTATTTAAACAATAATATATTATAAAAATCACTATATGCCATCCATATTTAATGTATCAGACGAAGAAGCTAAAAGAATTAGACTTCTACATGAAAGTGAATCAGAAAATAAAAAAATAGATTCCACACTAATTACAGAACAAGCACAATGTGGAGGACAAGGTCAAACACCCGGTAAAGCTGTTCATTGGACAAATAATTGTCCAGGTTCTCCTAATTTATTAAATCCATTTCCTTGTGCTATGGTAGACGGTCAAACACCACATAGTGGTATGATTGGTTATCAAATAAACATAGGTGGTGGTCACATGGGTTTTTGTGCTACGATTTCCGCAATCTCGAACTTTGCTGGTAATCTAACATCAACCACACCAACACCATTAGAAAGGTCGAATAGTTGTACAGACTGTACAACACCATATGGTACAGGAAATCAAACAAGTGTTAATTGTAATAATGGTAACTGTGTGACAGTACAAGGTACGGGTGGTCAATTCGCTACGTTGGCAGATTGTCAACAACAATGTTCACCACCTACAAACTATGACTGTATCCAAGGAAGTTGTCAACAAACACCAAATGGTCAATACGCTACATTGGCAGATTGTCAAACTGACTGTACTCCACTACCTAGTATAACTTATAATTGTGGTATTCAAGGTACTTGTGTACCAGTACAAGGTGCTGGGGGACAATATTTAACATTAGCTGATTGTACAGAAGAATGTGAATATGAAGGAAAATGGACTTGTAAAAAATCCGGTGGTGACCAACCGATGGCTAAAATGTTAGACACTAAAAGGTCACCAAAAAATCTTAAAGAACTTACAGAACAACTATTACAAGTTAATAGTGGTATGGCATCACAAGTAGCAACACCAATATCTGGTCATCATTGTGTTAAGGACCCTAACGGTATACACAATACTAAACAAGCTTGTGAAGCACAATGTCCACCTGAAGAAAGAAAAACTAACTGTGTAAATTGTGAAGAAGGAGTAATGACACAAATAAGTGGCCCTAATGACCGTGGTTGTCCTCCAGGATTTGCACCTGTAACTAGTTTAACACAAGGACCATGTGTTGAATGTCAACAAGGAAACTGTGTTAATGTAGGTTGGGGATATGGACAAGGATTCTTTAATTCCATGGCGGAATGTCAACAATCACCTACATGTAACTCACCACAAGAGTATGAATGTGTTAATAATGTATGTACAGCTCAAGCTGGTGGTCAATTCACTACATTACAAGATTGTCAAAATTCTGGATGTGGTGGTCAACTTGGTTGGGAATGTGACCAAGCTAATGGTTGTTCACAAACTTCAACAGGTCAATACCAATCTCAAGCAGCTTGTGAAACAGCATGTTGTAACGATATTATTGCAAATTGGGGTTGGGCTAATAACAATCCAAACGCGACAGCTAACCAAGCCTGTCAAAGATTATATAACCAGTTTGGTTCATCAACACCAGGACCTCAACCAATTTTCTCAGATAATTGTATGTACAATTATTTAATGAATATTGTTAATACTGGGGGTGGTTGTGGTAACACAAACTTTATGGCCTTATTGGAAGGTTTCGCTGGAACACCAGGTACAAATGGTAATAATGGTTGTTATGGTAACCCTAATAGTGGTTGTGATACATCAACAGGAGCTCCTTATAATCCACCATATACAAATTGTCCACATCAAAATAGTATATGTGGTAAAAAAGCTTTTTTCTGTAGTAATGTAAACAGTTACCAATCTTGGTGGAAATGTGCATGGGCAACTGACTTTGCTGCTGGTTTAGTAACTGGACCTGGTGGTCCACCATACTCAAACGCTACCTACCCTTGTAATTGTTAATAAAAATAATATATTTATAAAATAAAAAAATATGTCAAAATATAACGTAAACGAATCAGAAAAAAATAGAATTAGAAATTTACACAAAAATTATTCTATAATAAAAGAACAAGATGTGAATGATACTCCTTTTGAGATAGAAGATTTAGGATTGCCTATAGCTGATATGGATGGTGCTGGTAAAGAAAGTGGTGTCAAAGGAAAGAGACCAAAACCAACAGGTCCATCATCTTCAGCACCTTGTCCACCACAAAACTCTAATTCACCATACTATACAAACTTTCCAGAATTTTGTTATGAACAAATTCCTGGTTCAGGTATATACTACCATCAACAACCAGGTATGAGTTACCATAACCATCCAGATGGTCATTGTTGTGATAATGGGCCTGTTAGTTTTAGATGTCACCCAGTAAATGGTTGTGTACAAATAAACAGTTCAGGTGGTCAATTTCTTACAATGCAAGATTGTTTAAATTCAGGATGTCAACCACAAGGAAATACTGAACACTGTCAGTGTTGTGATGGACAATATCCAGTATCTATGCAACAGATGGTACCAGTTGGTGACTGTCCTACACATAATTTTGGACCACAATATTCACAATGTGTGTCGGTAACCTCACCAATGCCAAATTGTAACCCACAAGGTGTTACACATTACTGTATAGATTGTGGACAACAAATAATGACTACCTATAATACAGCAACCGCACAAGGTTGTCCCCAAGGTTTCTTTGATTTAGGAACTCAAGTACCAAGTCAAGGACCTTGTGTTGATTGTGCAAACGGACCTGGAAGTTGTGCTGGAGCGGGTTGGAATGGACCATACAATAGTATACAGGATTGTCAACAACAATGTACACCATCACAAGAACATGAATGTGTTAATAATGCTTGTGTACAACAATCTGGTGGTCAATTTCCTACTTTACAAGATTGTCAAAATTCTGGATGTGGTCAACAAACAAGTTATAATTGTACAGATTGGACATCACCTAGTGGTTGTCAACCAGCACAAGGAGGTGGTGGTACTTACCCAACCTTAGACGATTGTTTAGCGTCACCGTGTCAATGTGACCAACACATCGCAAACTGGCCTTTCTATGTTAATAACCCTAATTATGACCCAGCAACTCCTTGGTCTAATTTTACAGATGGACCAAGTAACCCTAATGCTATCGCACAGATATTAAATCAGGTACTAAACAGTAACGCTATAGCAAGTGGTAATATTAGTAATATACATTATCAAAAAATGAAATGTAGAGAAAAAGCTTTATTACAATGGCAACAAGTGGTATCCCAAGGTAATTGTTATACACCTAATGGAACTTGTAATGACCCAGGATTCGCTGTTGGACCTGGTGACCCGCTAGGCTGTTTTGCTCAAGTATTAGTTAATAACTCTAATAACGCAAACACTCAAGGATTTGGATGTCCTTGGTTCTGTAACGCGTTGGCAAACAAACACAACCAGTTAGCTAACACTTCTTCACCTGTTGCGATATGTAAACATCAAGGAGCGATTGACTTCTTAACAGATTATATGACAACAGGACAAAGTGCTTACTTAAATGTTCCAGCATCATTTAACGCACCATGTCCTAACATACCAAACGGACCAGGTCAAAATAATATATGTTAATAAAAAAATATAAAAAATAAAATGTCAAAAAAATTACAAAATAACCAAATGGCAAACCTAATTAAAGGTGTTATAAATGAACAAGTATTAGCTTATCAGTGTGAACCTGGTGTTTGTCAATGTGGACCGGCATTCGTACCAAACCCAACCATACCAATGTATACAGGTGTAAACGCCATCCAGGATTGTGTGAACGCGGTTAACTGTTGTATGAAATGGGATTGTTATCCTGACGGTGCTGGTGTTTGTGAACCCGTAAATAACTTTAACGCCACATTCAGTACTGAAGCTGAATGTCTACTTGTACATCCTAACGGATGTTTACCACAACCTAGAGATTATGATTGTGTTTTGGGTACAAATGGTTTTACTTGTGTGGTAACACCAGGTGGACCATTCACCGGACCTACAGCATTACAAGATTGTAATACAGCGGTAGCTAATAACACATCACCATGTAACGAACCTGACCCGGACGAAGACTACGATTGTATTCCAACAGAATTAGGTGGATTTACTTGTATAGTTACACCTGGTGGTCCTTTTACTGGACCAACAGCACAAGCTGATTGTAATACAGCGGTAGCTAATAATGTGTCACCGTGTAATATTAGAACAACTAGAGCTTATGAGTGTGATATTGTAGACTGTAGATGTATTCAAGACCCTAATGGTTCGTTTACCGGACCTACAGCATTACAAGATTGTAACGCTGCACTACAAGACCCAAATCATGAATGTTGTTGTGTAGATTGTGACCCACCTGACCCTTGTGAAGAACTAATGCAGAGCCCAATTTATGAAGAGTGTTGTGCCAAATGTAAAAATGGTTCTATTATGTCTGCTACGGACCCTTGTAATCAATTTTGTAGGTGTTGTAAAGAATTTGATTGTTTAGAAAAAGAACCTGGTTCTGGTAAGGTTTGTGTTGAGGTACAGGGAGGACCGTTTGATAGTATGGCTGATTGTCAAGCTGCTTTAGCTGACCCTAAATCTAAATGTAATAGAACAACTGGTGACGGTGGTTGGGAATGTCAAGATGGTTCAGGTTGTGTGTATACAGGAAACGGACCATACCCAGACCAAGCAACTTGTGAAGCTAATTCTGATGACCATTATAATATTGGAGGTCTTTGTAAGTGTAATTGTCCTGGACAACCTGAAGGTTGTGATAGTACACCACTAATATCGACAGTAATGATACACAACGGTGAGTATAATGGTATTCACGGACAACCATTCTTAGTTGGTAATTATGATTTAGATTTAAATGTAGCTAAAGACGGTAATGGACCATTACTTACTCAAGCTTTTAGAGATAGAATGGCACCTTGTGGACCTTCTTATAGAGCTCCATTAGGTAGAGTAAAACATGATTGTGCATTTTGGGAATTTGTATCTACAAAAAAATTACCGGATAAATACTCACAAGTTATTAGTCCAGCATCACAGGGTGGTTTAGCTAGTACAGGTTCAGAAAGTCCATGGCAGATGGCTCATTCTACAGCACCAGCTAGTGGTGGTACATCTTTAGGTGGTTATCCATGGCATGCTTGGGACCCGGGACCAGATGGTATACAAGGTACTGCGGATGACACACCAATGATTCACGCTACTACAGGACAACCTATAAATCCTTACCAAGGACAACAATCTTCCACAGCTCATCCTAGATGGCAAAGAAGAATAGAAGCGAAGATAGCATACATAAGTTGTTTAAGAGATGCTTGTTGTGGTAATACAAAATGGCCTGGAGCAGGAATGCAATTCACACCATATATGTAATAAAAAAAAGGTTCTTCGGAACCTTTTTTTATTTTATAACTTTTTAAATTTTAAAATTGTGTAATAATTGTAATTATAACCATTTATATTTTCATAAACTTCTTGTGTGTAAATTTCTAAGGTTTTACAGTGATTATTAAATATGGGTGTTATATTACGAGCTGAACCACCTAAAAGTAAATCTTCTACATTATTTGTTGTTGGATGTTCTATTATTGTGTAATTAGAATTGGTAACATTTAAACCATAAACATCTAGAGTATCCATATTTAATATAAACTCACTAATTCCAGGTATAGATTTAGGTTTTTTAAATGACCAAATAGTTTTATTTTTTTCTAATAACTCCATTTCATAAATTGGTTCGAAGTATCTTAGTGAACCTATTGTATCACCGTAACCAAACTGACCCTCAACCCACTCTTCACCAGTTTCAATATTAGTTACATACATTTTCGCGTCTAATAATTTCCAGTCACCCCAAAGTTTAAAACAATTTTGGTTATGGTTATGATTGTTAGTTGGTGTTGTGGTTACAGGATTAGGTGGTATGGGTTTAAAAGGTTCCTTTTCACAAGACCCGAATAATAAAATTAGTATTAATAGTTTTATAATTTTCATACTACAAAGATAACTAAAAAAATTTAATTACACAAACAATCTATGGTTATTTTAATATTTTTTTTATATATTTGTTCTATGGATTTATCATATAAAATAAAAAACGAAGACAGAAGAAGTTATCCTTTAAAAAATTGGGAGATGACAGATGGTACTATGGTTGCGATATATCAGGGATTTCGTGGTGAAAACCCCGATTTAGATTTTATTGTGAAATATAGAGAACCTGGTAAAAGATTAAGAACACCTTCACATACACATTGGATTGTTGATTTAGTTGTTAAAGGAGAAGTTAAAAAGGACCTAACTCTATCATTTGTAAACTCTTTAATAACCATATACGATAATACTGAAGCGTTTACAACCCAAGAAGAACGTGATAACTACAATTTAGTATACGTAGACGATTTAATGGATTCTTATTCATCTTTAGATAGTGTTGGTTCATTACCTATAGAACTTATAGTTACGTTAGTAGAGTTGTTCTGTAAGTGTGAGAAACAAACAACTGGAGCGTTTATGTTTAAAAGTATGTTAACTTTAATTAAAGAATATTTAGAAGGTAAAAAAGACTACTACCAAGTAATAGGTGTGTCAAAAAGAGTATAATATGAAAAATAGATACCAAATTGTGGGTGATTTAAAGGGAATTAGAATTATATGGAAATTTTTATTTATAGAATGGACTGTAAAAAGATTTTGGAATCTAGAATCAGCGGTTGAATACCTAAACAAACACTATAAAAAGGACTAATCGTCCTGAACCTCATCAAACTTCATCTTCCAAGCAGCTTTTTCGATAGGACTTAACCCCTCATACCAACCTTGGAAGTCACAATTCCTTATAGTCATATATTCTTCCCAAATACGACTCTTTAAACTCTCAATTAAATCCATATTATTTATAAACATTAGTGGTTTACTCATTTTCTTTTATTTTTTCTGTTAATATTTCTAAATTATAAGTCCCATCATAGATAAAACCAATAACCCTAGTAGTTCCGTCTTTTTCTACCCTTTCTACAAACTCTTTAAGGTCGTTTCTAACAAATAACCCACTATTTTGGGCACTTTGCCGTGTAATATCTAAAAATACTCTTTGTTCTTTCGGTTCACTCATAATTTATTTATTTCTTTATACAAAGATAAGTAAAAAAACCATATAAAACAAATAAACTATTTATGTTATAATAAACTATTTATAATAAAAGAATATTACATGGCATGTAACTGTAAAAATACAATAACCAGTTTTTTAGGTGGTGATGTACCTAATCCTACTACATTTTTAAATTGTGGTGAGGCGGATGGTACATATAACAACCCTTTAGAGACCGGTAAAACACAATGTGTAGCTGAAAATAACGTATTAAGGATATTAGATGAGTATTATGTAAGTGGTACTGTTAAAAACGCAGGACAAATCGTGTTTGAAAGAACATATACAGCGGACACAGCGAATTGGGACGAATGGACTAATACAGGTACATATTTTTCACCTATACAGTCAAAGGATTGGAGTCTTAGTGCTACTTCATTAAATACTAGTGGTAATATTACTGCTAAGGGAGATTTAACAGTTGGAACACATGATGATACAAATTTTTTATATATTAATAGATACAATTCTGTACTACCTTACGCACATCTTTACTCCGGTAGAGTAGATAATAATGTAGAATCTGGATTTAGGTTTTTAACTAGAAACAGTCTTGGAGCCGGAGAAGAGGCTTTGGTAATTAAAGGTTCCGATAGAAAAACAACATTCCAAGGAAACGTTGTAATTAGCGGAACTAATACAACTTTAAATACTTTATCAGCTAATACAGCTATAAATGTAGGTAATGGTGATGGTACTGTTTCCGCAAACACTTTTACAGCTCCACAGATTTCTATAGGTGGAGGTTCTGTATCTATTGATAAAACAAGTGGGGTTATAACAGGAACGACAATAGTTGGTAAATATAGTGGTGCTACCATTCAAAACAGTGGTTCTGATATGGCGGTAACCATGACAGTAGGTACATTTAGGCCAAATATGTTGGTTGAGGTTTTAACGAGTGGTGGTGCTGGAGACGTTACAATCACCCTACCAGCAATGGGTGGGTGGTATCGTGGTAAGTACACCTTTGTCTTTCCACAAGCATGTAATGCTGGGTGTACTTTTAAATTAGCTGCTAATGGTTCGGAGAAATTCCACGGGTTGTCTATGTGTTTAGATGGTAATGAAGTTATTGGTTCAGCTGGTTTAATTACTTTTAATGCGGGTCGAGTTATCCAGGGAACTAAAATAGAAGTTATTGCACTGACTGACGAGATGCAGATGAATATATTTACACCAACAGAGGTTGCTAACGTTACACCATCTTAAATCTTTATATAAATAAAATTAATATTAAAATTACACTATGAGTAGATTAGAAAAATTAAAAAAAGAACACATTAAAAAAGTTAATAAATTACTAGATGAAGGTTTTAAAAGCACAGACCCAAAAGAAAGACCAATAGTATTAAAACCAAGTGGTAACGTAACAAACACATCTAAAGAATTTATTAATAAAATGGATAAGTTTAGTCTATGACAATTAAAAAAGCTCAAAAACTAATTAAAGAAATATTAAAATTAAATATAGAAGAGGTTAAAATTAAAACTCCAGAATTTAAATTAACTGTAAAAACTACCAGATAAAGTTTTTATTTCTTCACATAATCCAGAATCTAAACTTTCCAAAATTTCCCAAGATAATTCAGGAGCTGTCCGTAACCCACCAATCTGTAACCAACCATCACGTCTAGCTAGTGTTGAATTACTAATGTCAACCTCATCTCTAAATCTTACACTTTTTAGGTAATCATTTTCTTCCGGTATCAACCCTAAAGACTCCAACCAAGAATCAAAGTGGTCTCTAGAGATTAAAATATCTTCTAATTTATATGTAGATTCTGATTTCTCAGAAGCAATTTTATTCCAATGTATATAAGCTTTCATACACTTTCTTGTTAAATTACGGTCTTTTATCTTATCTAAAAAATATTCCCAGTTAGTCTCCCTAATACCAACATCACTCCACTTTTTCTTTGTTAGATTAGCTTTAAAATGACCAGTAAAATTTTCATCATTTCTTTGGTCTAACCACAATTCTTGTGCTAACCAGTCTATTTTATGTAAAGAAGATATAGCTTTTAATGGTTCTCTAATTTGATGTACTACTTTAGTAAAACCACTAGTATCTAATAAATGTACAGATGAGACAGTACCGTGAGTATCTAAATGTTCATGTCTAATATTCAAACCTAAGTTAAATAATATACGTGCTGTAAAGTATGTACCAGAACGTGGAGCCCCAGTAATTAATAATTTTGTATCTTTTGGTATTTTCATTATTAAAAATGTATAAAAAAAACTACAAAAAAAAAGTATTTTTTTCTGCTTATTATATATTTAGCAATGCAAGCTATTATAAATAATAAATAATAAAAATAATATTAGCTAAGCAATTAATTTTATCAAAAACTTGGAG
>Ga0208669_1000852_pt1 | contig 11761 bp, 11 predicted proteins | sample 21_taG_FD_184095 | JGI IMG/M metagenome (GOLD analysis project Ga0208669, IMG submission 184095) | Marine viral communities from the Subarctic Pacific Ocean - 21_ETSP_OMZ_AT15319 metaG (SPAdes) (version 2) | ecosystem: Environmental > Aquatic > Marine > Oceanic | place: Pacific Ocean | collected...
GCCAAAAAGAACATCTCCACCGGCATTTACAACCAAATGGCCAGCCGGTATTGATTCTCTTATAGACCATGTTCCTTTATCTGTGTGATATACAAGACCTAGATTATTTATTGGACTCCCATCTACAGGAAAATGTACAATATATTCTCTTCGCTTTTTGCTATATACAGCAGAGGCTTTGGAGATTGCATCTTTATTTATGCGTTCAAATGTATCTCTTAAATGAGGAGTAACATTTTTTACTGTCGGATTATCATTGTAGTCTAGATTAATGTTGATGCTGTAAATGCCATCATAGCTCAAAAATAATACTCCAAGTCCAACTACACCTGTGATTGTGTCTGTTGCACGTGTGCCAATATATTGTGTGAGATTCGTTGCAGTAAAGTTTGGATAGTCACCACGAACAATATCGATGGAGTATTCTCGGAAAATCAAAAGATTGTTGAAGTACGAAAATAATCCTGTCAATCCTCCACCTTGACGATGAGCCAACGTCAAGAAACTTAATGCCGCATATCTATCTGGTTGAGCTGGATAACTATAGTACAGAGTTAAATCATTATCTATACCACCATCTATAAACAAACAATCCTTGTAGACTCCTAAGTATCTACACTTCATCGATGGGAACGCAATGGAGTCAGTTGTCAAAGGTGCTGAACTGCCCAAAGCACTATCAGTAACGTCATCAATAAAAAAATCATCTTTATTGTTGGGTATTTCAGAAACAAAATAATAGATATTGCCATCATTGCCTCCATCATCTGAAAAGTTTTTCGTCCTGTAAACCCTTCTTGCAACAACATCATTATTGCCAACGGGGATTTCGATTACTCCAGCAAGCCGAATATTTGATGCCGGAGTTTCCCATTCAATCGTACTGCTTTCAGTACTCAACGGGCCTTCAGCACCTGCTGTATTAACAAAAGAAACTTTGTATTTATATTTATTTTCTTTTGTTGCAACAGCAATCCCAAGTCCTTTATTTTCATCTGCACCAAACCAAATCGAAGCCACATCTCCACTTGCACCTGTCAATGTAGGATCAGTTTCCATTCCCCAAAACACAGGAGAAGAAGGAAGATTATCAAAACCCAATGGATACTCTATTAAATAGTTGGTAGCATATGATGTACAGGGCCATAGGTGAGTTTTACTTGGTCTGTCATATCCATTCGCATACAAAATAAAACGTCCAAACTGAGCATACTGTGTACAAACCTCTGTTGACTTGGGTTGTGTTCTTCCTGTTGACAATGCATTCTTTTTTAACGTACCATCAAAATCATTCAGCTGGTACAAAACACCTGCTTGTTCGAACAAAATAGAATCCTGCGCTCCTTGATGCCGTTGTACATAAAACAAACTATCAACACGATTCGTTACAAACGGATTAAATGTACTGGCATTGCTGTCATACTTCTCATACCCAATGCGATTAGTCCAACCTCCTGTATACTGGTCTACCTGCCAGTTGATGAGTTCCATCACAGAATCTTGTGGTTGTGGGTATTGTTCGTGAATACCCTTAAGCATATCTATTTTGACATTGGTATCTTTCATTATACTCTCTTCAAAGGAGTCCACATGGGTACAGTATCAACACCGCTTTCTTTCATAAATCCTTTTACAAATCTTCTGGGCTTTTGTGTCAAGAATCTTTGTTCCATCTTTATAAGTTCACGTTCATACTTTCGTCTATAAATCCCTGCCAATGTCGGATTGTCATGTTTGTTCAGTATGTCCATAAGACAAGCGTATGCCAGGACCAAATGATGTGACTGTGGAAGTTGTGGTGTGTCCGTATCTTCTTGCAATCTAGGAGGACGGTACACATATCGAACCGAAAGATGAAAATCTTCATTCTGGCGAGGATACAAACGTATCTGTTGATTGTATCCATCATAGAAACTATATCGTTCATTCTCAAGTACAAACGTTCCTGTCTCAAAAGCAGTTTGAGTAAAATCTATGTCTATGTTACCACCACCACCTACATCTGCTTTGGCTACAAAATACACACCTTTAAAATCTTGGGTGGTATTGGCATTGTATATATAAAAGTTACGCGCAAAAGGTATTCTTGATGCGAACACAGGTACAGTAATACGTAACTTTTGAGTATCACTCAGTTGTATGGGATCAGAGAATAAAGACAATCCGCTTTCCATCTGATGCTCATCTCCATTTTTAATCCACTTGACGTATGTCTGTGCCACACGAACAGATCGCACACCTTGACCTGCCGATGCGGCGGCAACAGCACTGACAGCTGGGCCAACTGTAGGAGTCTGCATTGAAATGCTGTCTTGCATTATCCAGTAGTTGGGAATGTTTACTTCGTCCAAAGGAAGATTGTAATACTCATCTTCATACCGAGTCAAAGGAACAAATCTCCCTACATCTGTGGGAGCGATTGTATAACTGCGTCTTCCTACTTGAAGAAGAGATACACAGTCTTGGGGTAAACGTATAAATCGTTGTTTAAAAGTTATATTTATAGCAACAAACGTTGCCATGCTTTCAGCAATAAAAAATCTTGTTAAGTTTGACGGATCTCTGTAAAGCACATCATATTCGATGCCATTTATTTCTACAATGTTGCCTTCAATCCACTTGGGTAAATCTGTCGTAGAATCAACAACAGTAAGTTTGGAGATCGCTACATATGAACCAGACGCTGTTCTTGATGCATCTGTATATACTTCTATTTTTTTTTCTTTCTGAGCAAAGGTAAATGCCTTCTCGGAGAACAACATACGATAATGATGATTAACTACATCATCAATCTGCTCTGTATATTCTTTGTTTGCCGATGGGTCATAGTCAATAATGTTGGCTATGTATTGGCGAATCTCTTGTAAGTTCATGCATCACCTATATAAAAAGGGGCTAGGCTAGACCAACGGAATAACCTAGCCCCAAAACACAATACTATATATTAAAAGCTTGGAAGAACGTATACTGTAGCAACGTTAGTACCACCAGATGCTCCTACAGCAATCGCAAGAATGTGCGCTTGTTGAGTAACTGCACCTGCACCTGCACCACCACTACCTTCTTTTTGATCAGAACGATAAGATGGAGCAACAACAGCACGTCCAGCAGTAGATGAACCAATAAGACGATAGCCTTGATTGATACCTGTATCAACATTCGCAGAAATCATTCCACGAATACATACACGTATATTTTCACCAATGCCGGCAGCAGCAATCGCAACACCAATACCCAAAGAAGATATAGGAGTAACAGTAAGTTTTTTAACATACAATGCTTTGTCACTGTTGTCCGATTTGTCAAGATCAAGACAAACAAAATCACCAGCAGAGATAGCTTCAGAAGCAATGAACACTTCTTCGATTCTACGATCTGACACATTGACGGAAGATCCAGTTGTATCTGCCGCAGAATCAAGTCGTTGTAATAAGTTTTGAGTAGCCATTTTATTATCCTTTAGTTAATGGTTGCAAATGCATTTACAAGGATACCATGACCAGACAAGTTTGCTGTTGCAAGTTGTGTACGAGTCATAATATTAGCAGCCATAGCCGCGTATCCAGAAATACGTTCAAACTCACTCATTTCAAAGTAAGCATCACGATCAAAATACAAAGACATAAGTTTACTGTTTAAGAACATTGCATCAATAGTACCACTCGCGTTTCCATCTGTAGTATATTGACCAGCAGCACCACCAAAGACAATAGCAGCATTTTGCATATCAGTAGCTGTACCTGTGTTGGTTCCATCAAAATCAGCGGCTACCCAAGTTTGTCCAAGATTCGGCTCAACATAAACTTTAGCACCATTGAACATAAGTCCAAGTTTACCTGCCATGTCTCGTTGTTCTTGAATCGATGTGTATCGCTCTTGATTAAAGAGAGAGTTCTTGTAAAGCTCATAACAACGAGGAGACATAAGAATAATGTCAACTTCGCCTTCGGGAGCATATACTTGAGAATCAATATACAGTTTACTCATTGCTCGGAAAAGACGAGTAGCTTGATCAGTCATACCTGGGAAAGCAGAAGGTACATCAACATATTGATTCTGGAAAGTTGTTTTATAAGTATTTCTTGACAACTCCCCTACACTTCCTGTAGTTTGGTCGCCAAAAGGTTGTAAAGCAAACCAGCCTCCAGAACGTGAAGGATGTAGTGATTCTAGTTCAGAAAGAACAGTAGAAGTATTACCTACAACTTGTTTACAGAACTCACGTTGCAACATGCCCATTACAGACTTTAGACGGGCTTCAGCAATGTTTATTACTGCACGATCGCCTTTGTTGGAAAGTTGTTCTTTTTCAGTGATTACTACAGGAGCAACAAAGTCACACCAGTTGTATTCGGTTTGACGAAGAGGGTCTTTGACAGCAAGGTTTACAGATTCATACCCACTGGAAAGTTGAGTAATCATACTGTGTTCTGTCATGATGGCTGGGCAGTTTACTTTGCTACCACCATCACTCTCAATAACTGCTCCATGTGAACGGATAGCATCAAGAAGAGGAATGTTTTTAAATGTATTGTCTACCTCACGATCTTTTAGGATACGCAGGGTTGACGCAAGAATGTCTGGTTGGATGGGCATGAAAGCCTCCTACGTTAAGGTTGTTGGGTATCGCACTCGTATCCTTTCGTGAGGGGAGTTGCTTTAACGTGTCCTATTTCTAGGGGAATCAGCATTGCGACATGAATAATGTATAACATATTTATTTCTGTTGTTTCAACAAATGTTGATACAAGTCAGCCGCCTTCATGGATGTAGCACCTTTGGGCACTGTCGTTCCCTTGTTCTGACCCACACCTATTTTGAGTCCACTTGCTTTGGCCGCTTTCTGAAATGCCAGCTGTTGCATTTGTGTTCGTTCTGATGCGCTATGTGAACGTCTACCTTTTACAATCCAGTATGCATCTTGCAAAGACAGAGATTCATTATCCAAAAGGGTTTGGCGCACTTCTGCTTTTAATACATCATCAGTTTGTAGATCTGTATGTTCAGACATAAATCCTTTGACTTTGGCTTGTGCGCTTGCTTTCATCTGTTGTTCGGCCATTGGCTGTAATACTGACTGAAGTTTTTCTGCAACAACTTTATTTACATATCGTTGAAACGAATCTGTATCGTATGGGTCAAACTCTCCTGCATCTTCTTCTGCAACTTTTTGTATTGCCTTGTATTCTTCATTGTTTTCCAAACTCATCTTCATTGCTTCAATATGTTGAGCCTGTTCTTGAAGTTCTTTTCTTTGCGAAGAAAGTTCTTGGGTTTTTCTTGTATAGTCTGCACGAAGTTGTTGCATCGCACGTTGGCTATTTTCATCTGCCTGCTCGTACAAAGTATCCCAAGATTCACCATCTCGTAATCCTTCGGGAGTCGGGGCAGGCTCTCCATTTTTTTCCGCATTGTGACGTGACAACAACGCATCTACGCGTTTGTCGTAATCATCTTTATAGTTATCAAGTGACGGCTTGCCTTCTTCTATTGGTTCAGAGACCTGGACGGTGTCCTCTGATGTAGTGTCGGCTTCTATTGTTGTTGTATTTTCTTCTGACATATTATATCCTGGATGCAAAGAGTTCTTCGTCTGACATTTGTGGTTCACCTTCAGACATAGGCGATTCTTCTACGATTACTTCTTCTTCTACTTCTGGTTCTTCTGGCATTAAAAAATCTTTAAATGCTTCATCGGTAACCAATCGTTGCAACAATGCAGAAAGTTTTGCAACATCTTGATCGGAAACAACCTGTGACAACTCCATATCAATAGCAATACCTGCGTCTTGGGCTACTGTCATAATGGCCATGATAACATTCACAAACTCCATTGGGAACATCGTTTGGTCTTCTGCAAATGTAGGATACGGTTGTTGTTGACCCATCATGGGTAGTATTTGATTCACAGTATCTACCAATGCATTTAAAGCAGTGGCAGTATACTTGCCTTGTGGGGATGCAATTTGCATACCTTCTTCTTGTGCTGAATCCATACCTGCGCCAATGGCTTCGGCCTGCATCATCATCTCTTGTGGAATAGACATATTATCTCCTATAAAACTTGTGCAACGGCTTGAGGAGAACCTTGTTGGCCTTGCTCAATCGATGCGGTGGGGGAAGGTTGTTGAGGGGTTTGTGATAAATCTTGAATACCTTCAACTTGTGTTTCCATAAAGTCTTCCGGTAAATCTAACTTGCGAACCAACTCTTGCAATACTTTGTCTGCTGAGACTCCCAGCTCCATTAAGATAGGAATAGATTGCAAAAAGTCTTGTTTCTTTACTGCCTCGGAAACAGGTGTTGCTCCGGCATCAAGAGAGTAGAATGAAAAATCACCATTCAAGTCATCTGTACGTATGACCTCAGTACTACCATTGATGACAACAACATCTGCTTCATCTTGCAAAAAGATTTTCATCATCGAAATATAAACACTTGCGGCATGTTCAATCATTGCATCTCGCTCTCTAGCCAAACGTCCAATCTCCGAAGAGCTATAGGATGCCAATGCTGTAATCTCTGTGGCTGTAGCGCGTGTAGCCTCACCTCTTGTAAAGGGAGCAAGTACACTGCCGCGCTGAAAATCATCGTTGACTTGACGAGCATATGTCTCTAGTTCAGCTGGTACAGGAGTATGAGGAACAGGTTGAATCGAACCTGCAAGATTCTGAGAAGGAGACAACTCCGCTTCAATGTATTCTCCGTCTGCACCAAGAGCCAGTTTTGCCATGTCTTCATCAGTAAAGACTCCCTTCTTGACTACCCATTGACGCGCTGATCTCCGTACCATCGTTGATTGATAGGTACGAATAATGTTTGTCTCTTCTACTTGGCTGTAGACTCTGCGTAAAGCAGAATAACCACGCATAGGTATATCTGGTTGACGAGAGAAATATAAAGGCACGATAGGAGCAAGAGGGTTATTGGCTGAATCTGTAAAGGGTATTTGATCGTATTTTTGTACATCTGTATTCTCTCCATCTCCAATCTCAATCTCCACACCATCGAACAACCACTTCTCACCATTCTGGTAATCGGGACTCCAGACATACATTTTGTTATTGGCCAAGTCATAAAACTCTACAACCTGGATATATTCAAAGGGAGAGTCAGTCTCTACTCCGCTTTTGTTGAGTTCTGATAAATCAATACCCATGTAGTTGGAGTTTAAACTATCGTTGTCATAATCCAAGAAGCGAACCAATCGATGAGATGTATATTTTTTATTGCCATACTTCTCTTTCGCTTCTTCCAGTGTAATGTGATATCGATGCCCAACATACTTCTGTTGTTGCCAAGACGGGGCATCTTGATCTACAATCACATCCCATGCAGGTACAGCAGACACACCTACACGTTTAAAAGGGTCTGGATGTTGTGTCGCATATAACTTTAAAAATGCACATGGGTATATTAAAGCAAGACGAGACACATCTTCAACTTGGGTTCTGATCTTGTCAAGGAACGCATTGGATAGGGCTTGTACTTTGTTTGAATCCCCTCTCCCTCGTACATCACCCTTGACAATCACAGAAGGATTCCGAGCATACAACGAAGCAATATAGCCTTCGATGTATTCATACGCACGTGTTGTTTCAATCAATACTTGATCGGGTGCGTAGTTCTTGTCCCAATACCGAGTCATATATGCGGCTCTCAGTTTGCGCAACTCTGCTTTCTGTCCATCCCAATAGGATTCGTGTTGTCGAAACAACGCATCTGCTATCTTGGCTTTCATTCTGCACTCCTGTAAGGCAATCGCATCAATCGTATCCGTTTTGCTCTTTTATGGCTAATCAATCTATCCATCAATCCCTGCTTTGCATTGCGAACCATATAACTTGGTATATCTCTAGCACACCTGTAGGCCAATGCCATTGCATCCGCCATATCATCATGCAACCCCTTCGGGGCTTCTGGAGCTACTTTGTAAATCGTCATACTCCGTAACTCCATCATTGTAGTCATGTCCAGTCTTGATAACATATTCGCAGAAATCATCTCTCTTAAAATCTCGTAGGCTTCTATTTTGCTCTTGGCACTGGTAACCCAATGCTTGCCTTCGTTACTATACCACAGGTTTGTATACCCATAATCAATCAACTTCTGTATAACCACATGACCATGATTATTGCTCTCAGCCAGTATCAATGCATTATTAAACTTTTGACCAATCACCATAATCTTTTCGGAAAACTCTACAGGAGAGATTGTGTTGCAACGATACTGGTAAACAACCTCTCTTGAAGACATAGACACAACGCATATACAACTATAATCACCACCAACTCCACCAGCTGTATCTACACCGATTGCATATACATCGTCAGGATAAACCTCCTCATACTCTCGTTCATTCCCATCAAATATAATCGGCTCAATCTGGTCCAAAGCATCTGGGTCAAAATAAGCAGACGAACCAAAGCTAAATGCATCATCGATACTGGCAGGGTATTCTCGCTTAAACTTATCAATGCCAATCGTAGCAACTTGTTCACGTCTCCACTGCAACTGATCATCATCTAATCCATACAACTTACGTAGTTTGTCTTCCAGTTCAGTGTAAATCATGTCTGTAGGAGCAGGAGTCCTGTAGTTCTGGTGTTGCCACCACCAAAATGTAACCAGTGTCCACCCATTGTCGGGAGACTCCTTGCACAACTTGTGAAATATATCTCCAACCGTATTCGGTGTGGACTCAATCACAATCTGTCCTCTCCCTACTGTAGCCACCACCTGTGCCAACACCTCTTCTTGATCTGGATAAAAGGCAAACTCACTGAGATGTGCCGCGTTCAGAGTGAAACTTCTTGTTCCTCCAGACGAGCGAGCAGTATACGATGACAATCCAGCCTGCGTATCATCGAAAATCAAGTCTGTTGTATTGTCGATAGAGCAATGTCTCTTCAACATCTCTGGCAACCCACCCAAAAAAAGATTGTCCATCTTACGAAGATGTTTTGCACTACGGTCATGGAACGAAAGAACACCATACTTTATTGGGTCTTTCGATGTGTATATCTTCCAGAAAGCATATGCCCTCAATACAGTACTCACACCAATCTGACGAGGCTTGACTACAACAATCTTATTACTGGATTGCACCTGCTTAAGCAACTGCTCTTGCTCTGGATATAAATCAAACTGCTTGTACGCACCACTGTACTTATCCTGGACACGAAGCAACTTAAAAAACTTTATCGGGTCAGATAAAACTTCTTGAAGGTTCTTTCGATGGCGACGAGGAACTTTGTACGAAATGTAGGGAATCTTACCCATTACTCCTTAACCAGCTTTAAAATCTTATCCATCTCTGTATTGTCCTCTACTGTATACTTACCCTTTACTCCCTTCTTGTTGCGGAAAACATCAATGACATACTTAGCCGCATTGACCTTCGCACCATCATTTGCTGATCCCTCCATCACAATCTTCAGAGTCTTGTAGGCTGTGTCCAACAGATTGCGTTCACGAACTTCTGTATCAAGAAGAGGCTCACTGTACTGCATAACCAATGCCTTAAAATCAACCTTCTGCTTCCAACTGACAATCGTCTGTCTGGAGACCTGGCACTCATTCGCTATCTGCTTTAAACTTAAATACCCCTGCGCTACGAGAAGGGCCGCTTTCTTATGCTTGTTCGTAATCTTCATTGCCATGTTATAACCTGCTGATTTGTATCTGTATCTCTGGTTCTTGGTAATCCGCACAATACCATTTCTGTGCAAGAATCTCTACTACTTGACTATCATCATGCCACACCTTCGCATCATTGCAAGCATCTAATACAAGTTTTATGTAGTTATCTATGTCCGGCTTCGTTGTCTTCAAGATTCTATCACCCTTCTTCAAAGCCTTTGGACGCTTACACATAAAACGTAAATACACAGCAACAGGAAGATGCTTCTCGATGGTATCCTGCCTCTCTGCTGATAACACATCCGCTATCTGTTGCGTTGCCTCTTTGGTCTTTTTCGGTGTATAAGTCCTCCCAAGTTTACGAGTAAAACGGGGACGGCCCTTTGCTACAGGATTCATCTTTACAAAAAATACCTGCACTTTTGAGTTTTGTTTATCAAAACCTTTTCCTAGATTATCATACATGTTGTCTCCTTAAACACTGTTTCTATAATACTACTATACACTCCTGTAAAAGTTGAATATGTAAAACGTGCTTTAAACGGTCTATAACTGTCCAAACCCAAAAAAGTAACGCAGATTTTTTAGGGGCTCCCCCCATATGTTGACATGCCAAGATTGGGGCCCCCCCCCTACCCCTACTGAACGGATGAGCAGTACATTATAACTGATATGAGTTATACCAGCTGAACACCTGTACAGTACTGAACACTTGTACAGTGGTAAGACTGGCTTATCCCACCACCACTACTGAACACTTGTCCAGTGCAAGAGGTTCGCTCTTGCCACCCGAAGAGAACACCATCAAGGGATGGTGTCACATAGCGCGTGCATCCATTGGAGAAGCGTATCGGGTTAGCTCCTGCTCTGCACTCGCCTAAGAGTTTGACTAGCAAGGGTTCAAAGGGGGACGCCCTTTTCACGGCTAGTCAAAATATAGTGCGGTCATTCCCTGTCCACTGTGAAGAAGGCGGTGACGGGTTTAGCTAACTTACACAAACATAAGTAACTTACACAAAAGCAGTTTAACAAACTTCATAAAGATAACAAACTTCATAAATGACTTGTGTAACTTACACAAAATATAGAGTGCTCGCTCCTGTTCGAACGGTTGACTCAACATTATATAGATACCTGCACATTCCCCTATATTGTACCGATTCAAGAGTAAAAGATATCTCTTGATATCCCTTGAGCACTTGAACACTTAGCCCATAGTCAAGCATGTACCTATGTTATAGCCGTTCATCATCAATGAACACCAACTGATCAGTAGAACGCAATCAATGAACATATATATATAGATGAGAACGGCCACGAACACACAAAGAACCACGATTGAAAAAAAACTTTAAAATAATCCTTGACAGTTCTATACTCATGGCATAAGATAGAGACATGGAAAGAGGAAAAAAAAATAATCTTTTCAACAACCACTCAACCACACAAGGAAACAACATGACCATAACAGAACTTGACAAGTTTATCAGAACACTCATAGGTACAATAGGCAAGAGAAGAACACTCAAACGATTATCCACATTTCTCCCATTAGATCAGAGCGCAACATCAGCCACTGTATATACTGATGACGGCGGGTGTTGTAATGAATACGTACTATGTGACAACACCATAGCAAGATTCAAAAGCAACCCCCATACTTTGGTAGGTGGTATCTATCCCCCACAACAACAAGAGGATGTACCATCTTTGACTTGGTATCTCCAAAGCATAAAAGGATACATGTATCGTAACGTATCGCAATAAATCCTCCATGATTATCCTAGTCAAGATATAAAACTGACTACTCAACCACAACCACCCAAGGAAAACAACATGAAACGATATATCTATATAGATAATCACGAAGTACCACTTATTATAGATACTGACATGTATGTATATGTCATGGGCTTTGAACCTTTTCGACCTATCCGAATAAGAGCAAGAGATACCAAAGATTCATGGTTACTATTCATCTCATCAGAAGATTGCACAGCATACTACTCAACCACAACAACCCAAGGATAACACTATGTCAAGATATAAAACTGAACTACACGAACAAATAACTAAAATAAATAATCAAGATAAAATCACAATACAAATGACAATCACA
>Ga0208669_1000854_pt1 | contig 11736 bp, 16 predicted proteins | sample 21_taG_FD_184095 | JGI IMG/M metagenome (GOLD analysis project Ga0208669, IMG submission 184095) | Marine viral communities from the Subarctic Pacific Ocean - 21_ETSP_OMZ_AT15319 metaG (SPAdes) (version 2) | ecosystem: Environmental > Aquatic > Marine > Oceanic | place: Pacific Ocean | collected...
TTAGTTTCTTGCGTTACTAGCTCAGGATGCATCAACAAGAAGTTAATACATCTAGTGTCTATTTCATTCTCTTCTGCCCAACGAGCCCACACATCTATATCAAACTTTAAGTTTGCTGTGATGTAACGAGTCTTTTGAGCTGAATCAACAGAGTTTACCATGTAATCACCGTTGTCAGGATTAGCAGTTAATATAATATGCCAATCTTTAGGAAGGGTCCATGAGATATATGTCTGTCTATCTACTAATTCCATACATGCTTGGATGAATCTTGTGTCTGCACGGTTCCAGTCATCTAGTAACAATACACCACCGGCTTTCTTATCAGCGATCCATTCTGGAGCTGAATAAGACATTCTGCTTTTACCAGTAGTCTGAAAGCCTAGCTTAGAATGGTCGTTAACTGCTACCTCATCTACCCATTTACCTATCTTTTTGTCTTCCTTCATAGTCCACATTTGGAATTGTTTAATAGGAAAACCTACTAAGTCACCTAATTCCTCAATCTGTGCTAAGTTAAGCTTAACAAAGTCTAGACCGTGTTTAGCTGTCATGTCCATGATACTAGTAGTTTTACCAATACCTGATTCACCTACTACTTCTATAGCAACAGGCTTCTTCCCGCCTGTTTGTAAGTGGCGGTTGTTTTTAATGATGTGTCCTACAAAATCTTGTAGTTCATCAATGTTCAAATTTACTTCATTCATAATTTTTGTGTTTAATTGATTTAATTTAATTGAATTTTCATACCAGTCAGGTCTTCGTTTATCTGTCTAGTTACGCTGCTGTGTACCCATAATGCATTCTTTGGGCAGTTCTCAGGATTAGGTGCCTCTCCATCAGTAAGGCATATAAATCCTGAATATTTATTTTTAGGGTTATTATAATGATCTACAACCGGTTGAAAGCATGTGCCTCCTCTACCTTTGATTTCCCAATTCTTCTTAGGATCAAATGTTGATACATCTGTAATCTGCGTGTCAAACTGTGCTACAGTGATCTGATTGCCGGTTCTATGCATATGTGCTAATTCATTCATAAATTCTACTAGCTCTTCACTGCTAACAGATCCTGAAGTGTCAACGCCTACGAGCACGTGATTCCTATGTTTAATCTTAAGACCCGGGTTAGCTGCATAGCGTTTGTTATCTTTACGTCTAAGTTTTTTAGTATATACTTTAGATGCATTGTTAACATAGCGTTTAAGAAAAGCTTTCCAATTGAACTTAGGAGGCTCTATGTGAAATAATTTTTCAATTATCTCTGCAAGTTCTCCAGGAATATTACCACATTTCTTTTGGATCTCTTCTGCAGTCTGTTTCATTTGATGCTCATATTGCTTTTGCACTAGTTTCTTCTGTACTTCAGGTAGCTCTGTAATTTCATCCCACGTTTTGTGGCAATATTGACTTTCACCATCCATTTGATCTAGGATTTTCTGAAGAGCCTCATTACTACTGTTACCGTCACCATCACAAGTATCATTAAGTATATCATAATATACTTTAGTACCTGCTCTAGGATGATTATGTATACCGCTACCAGGGAAAGAGTTTAATGTTAAACCTCCTTCTGGTAACATATACTCATCAATATATTGGTTGATTTCTATATCCGCCGCAATATTAAAAAGCTTTTTGTTAGGGTATCTATCTGATAGTATAATGTGTCCAAAAGCTATATGCAATAGTTCATGTTTTAGCAAACCATGCTGATGATGCTCACTTAAATCTCTAAAGAAATCTGGGTTAATAACTAGTCTCATTCCTATTCCGTGTTTTCCTACACCTGCGGTAGCACAACTCTTAGTGAACTCTTTTTGTAGTCCAATGAGAAATATACCGTAGAAAGGCTCGGAAAATATCAATGTTTTAGATATTCTCGCAAGTTGATCTTGTACTGTCTTCATTTTTAATTTAATTGATTTAACATTCATCTCGTTCTCCGTCTGCTTGCATTTCTTTATATGCTTCTTCTCTAGCAGCGTCGTATTCGTAATCCTCTATAGGTGTACATGCTTCGTGGCAGTTTAAACAGACATCAATTTCTTCGTCCATAGTTGCTCCACAGCAGTTACTTACCATATTATATCCATGCCCATCGTCAATGGGATTGGATAACTTCCAATCATCGTAATTCATAATTTATATTTAATTGATTAAAAAAGGAAAAAGGGAGGAATTGTAATTGTTCACAAAGTATAACCGCTGAGTTATTAATTAAATTACTAACCTCCCCTTTACCTGTTGTAAAAGGAGAAGGGGCACTGAATGTCGCGCGCGTTACTTGTGCAATCAGTATACGCCCCTTAACCTATAATTGTTTGATTAGGTCCACAACTTCATCTACTTGTGCCTTATTTCTAGGCATAAAAAGTACATATTGCTGCTTCGTGTCTTTAAGATGTTTCTTAAATAGCTTCCACCTTAAAGGGAAAGACTCATTTGCATAGCCTTTTGTTTCGATAATAAATTTACCGTTGGGATCTACAAAATCAGGAGTATATGTAATAGGCCTGATTTTACTTCCTTTGTTATAAAGCTTTTTAGTTGTCCCTTCATAACATGCTTGAGGATACACTGTAGCTGGGAATATAGTAAAAGTAGTTTCTTCATATTCAATTGGAATCTCCTCTTCTTCTAACCTTTTATAACAATGCATTTCTAGCTTAGATTGAAAATTAATACCATCATATGTAGGCTTTTGAACATTCTTAACCTTTGCTCTTGATTTAAATCTACGCTTCCTCATAGTTCATCACATTAGTTTGGAGGTACCCTTCCAGACCTCTATTCTTATTCCAGATAAATCCTTGTCCGCAGCGTAACGTTCCAACATAGCCTTGTGTTTTATGCCAAGCATCGTTAGCACAAATACTAGGTATAAATCTAACTTTAGTTCCCATATATTCATTAAGCATTTCTTTATGCTTATGTCCACAATGTACTTCCCTAACTTTACATCTACTCCACATTTCCGGCTGTTCAGTAGCAATCAATAGCGGAAGCTCTTGTGCCTTTTCTTTATCACCATGTGTAAACATAATCATGTTAGTTCCATATTCGTAATATTTACGTGAGTCTAAGCTATTATCTACATTTATATTTTTATTCTTATGATATAATGCATCTAAAACTTCTCCAACATAGAACATACGTTCAAAGTCATGATTACCTTGTATAACTACTACATCTACAGGAGCAAATTGTGATAAATACTCAATTGCTCTTGTAACTAAATGCCAATATCCTCTAAAAGATTGTCTCCATCTCATACTATCCTGTTGAGGTGTACCTTTAGTTGTAGCTCGGCTCATACCTTCTGAGTTAAGTCCATCATTACCTACAGGTAAAAGAAATCTTTCAATCTCTAAACCGTCGGCTTTTCTATGTAAATCCTGAATAGCCTGTAAATAATGTTTTTCTATTGCTTCAGGACTTTCGTCAGTTATCTTACCATAATGTATATCTGGTAAAGATATTTCATAACAAATAGGATCTTTAGGCTTTTTATACTTAAGCTTTGGAACTTTAATAGATCTACTCTTTATATAATCCAATAGCTCATCTTTAACTTGCGGCTGTTCATGCCACTGGTTATGAGTTACTATACTATATCTCTGTTCACCATTAAAGTTTTGCCAAAATTTAACAGACTTTACATCAGCCATAGTTAAACCATTATCTAATAAATGTTTTGAAAATGCTTGACTTTGACTCAGCTCGTGACCATTGTCGTTATTCATTCTCTCTTGTACCCACTCTTCAGATGTTACTAGTTTTTTACAATCTTTAATGATAGCTATATCTACTTCCCATTTGTCTGCTAACCATTGTGCTCCTTTTTTTAGAAATCCTTTTCTTGTTCTCAGTTTCTCAATAATTTCATCTCTTGTCATTTAATATGTTTTTAAGTTCTTGAAAGTTACCGGTCTCTTTGACTAAATCAGAAGGATCTTTACACCCTAGATGATCTGGTATACTTATATTCTTGAACCCATATTCATTACAAATCTTCTTAGCCATTGTCTGGCCAGGATTATTTGATTTACTAAAATCATTATCATATAAAATTTCTATTGTATCAAAACGATCTGCTAATTCATTTATTAGTTTTCGTTCAGGCATTTGCATTTCGCTTTGTAAAGCAATTGCAGCATAGCCGCACTCATGCAAACACATTACATCTTTAAGAGATGACGTAAGTATGATTTTCTCACCTTTATACGGGAGTTGGTTGTAACCTTGTATATCTGTTTTCTTTGTATTACTCAACCACTTACTTTTTTCCTCATAAGGAGAATAGATTTTATATCGATTCTTGAATCTAAATGCATAACTGATTGATTTACACGTAAATCTGTTGTTATTCACCCAGAAATGACTTATCGGTTCAACGGCAAAACTAAGTAAAGTTTTCTTACTTACCAAGTATTGTTGCCAAAAGTTAGCATCATCTTTATTCCAAAGTCGACGCCTTTTTTGAATTATAACTTGTGGTTTAATATATTCAGGAGTATTAGTTTGTCTAAATCCCATCATACCCATAGTAAACTGCACAGCTTCTTTTGTAGAAGCTAAACCAAGGTTAAAATCACAATCAATAATTCTTAGTGCATCTATAAAGCTGCAACTATATTTATAGCGAACATAATTAAAACAGTCAAAAACATGATCAGAATGTCCAAAATCTTTATATAATAACTTACCATTATAAGGAATTATAGAAACGGTTGGCGACCTGTCTTTACGAAGATCACTTAAAAACTTTTTACGGAGTTCTTTAAAATTTGGACAATAATACATAAAAATGTCATACTCAGTAATTTTACCAAGTATGACATCTGTATGTAAATGATCTTCGCTGCTTCTGCTAGCTATAGGCATTAGAATGGTAAATCGTCACTCTTCTGTCCGTTAGCCATTGCAGGTTCTGCAGTTGTCCAATCCTCATCCTCTGCTGGTGCATCTGGTTTAACTAATGATGCTGTTGGAGTATGAACGCCCCATACTAAGTCAGCATTAAAGTCAGCATTAAATGATCCATAATCATCATTTAAAGACTTAATAAAATATTGATCTCTTTGTGGTTTAATTCTACCAAAACATTTAGTATAAACAGTTTGGTATTTGTCATCCTTAACTCCTACTAATAATCTAACTTCATTACTAGTTAAAGCTGCACATAAAGCTTTGATCTCTGAAATATCTCCTGACGCAATTGCATTAATATTATCATATGATACCTCATCTCCCGCAGCAACGTTTGCCCAAGCTTTAGTAAATTCAATTAGAGTTTCTTCACCAACAAATGCTGGTCTTTGTCCCTCAGCTTTCCACCAATCATATGATGGTGCGTCTTCAGACCATGTAGTAGCCCCAAAAGAATTAATCCATTGCTTCTTTCCTGTTTGAGAAGTTCTAGTGTTTGGTTGCATTAAAATCTCTACTTTAACTTTAGTATCAGCGTTACCTACCCAGAATACAATCTTATTATAGTCTTGATCTGAAAATGTAACCTTATAACTAGGTTCTTGTTTAACATTTACACCCATAGCGTGTAATTCTGCCATTGTTGGATTTACTCCTAATACTTTCATATTAGTTAATCCGGAGTATAATGTTACTCCTGCTCCTGCTACTGCTTCTGTACTTGCATTACTTTGTATTGCCATTTTTAAAATTTTTATTGGTTATTATAATTCGAACGTATCTTCGTCCTCTTCTTCTAGTTCTTCTTCTATGTTTCCAGCTTCCATTTCTTGCTCTTCAACTAAATCCATAGTATCTTCAAAAGATGGAGGCTCTAACTCATCGTCGTCTGTATCAGACATAGTATCACCGTTAGGTATACCTGTTATTTCAGTTGGAAAGATCTCATCTATTGTTTCTACTGCTTCTGCTAACGCGTCTTTAGCTTCTTCAGCTGATTCTATAGCACTGTCTATAGCATCCTGTAAAGTTACTTGATTAGGATCTACAAATTCCTCTTCTTTTGGTTCTAAATCATCTACAAAACTAAAAGATAAAGCTTTCTTTCTACTAGGTCTTCTACCTTTAAGAAATGGATGCTTAAACATCTCATCTACTTCCCATGGTTTAATACCATATTTAACAGCCATGTCTGACTTACTTACACCGTCTTTTAGATCTTGGTCGATCATAGAGACAGTAATTGTTGCAGGAGTATCTCCTGGCTTGATTTGTTCTCTCATTTCAATCATTTTTTTATGTTTAATTAATCTATAAATATTTTTGACCAGTTTAAAGGCATAGTCTGTCCTTTCAGGTGATCACACCGTGAACCGGCAACTATATCATCTAGTGAATTAAATGAAATCATAGTTTCATCTCCTTCTCTAAATATATAACCAACAGCATCAGCGTTAGCACATGTAATCTGCTTAATCTTACCGGTTAAATCAAGGTCTTTAACTGCAACCTCTTTACCTTTCTTTTCAAGCATTTTATCCTTAAGGTGTCCAACTAAGATAATGTGATCTGCTAGCATGTTCATTCTGTCTATCCATTTTTTATAAGCTTGTCTTAAATATAAGTAGCCTGCACCGTTTGGTAATGATAGAACTGATGCGCCAGGATTCTTTGTATCAAAGTTTTTTCCCATAGGTGTTTTCATATAAATCTTCTTGCCTTCATCTTCACACCATTCCTCTAATTTAGAGATAGTGTCAATAGCAATATATTTATATGGTCTCCCTTGTTTAATTACTTCTCTACCAACATCAGCTAGTTCTGCTAGATTATTTACTTTAATCTTTAAAGCATCAACCATATCTGAACCTTGTTCTAAGTCAATAATTAAACATCCATCTAATTCTGATAATACACTAGTCTTTCCAATCTTAGGAGGACCATATATTATCATATTCTTTGGCGATTTACGGCTCGCCTTAACCTTTTCCGTAGGTAATTTCATAGTTTCCATTTTTATTCTATTCTTTTCCATTGTCTAACACCTCCCCCTAATCTATTCTTTTCTAGATTTTCATCTTCTTCAGGGTCTGTCTCATAGTCCTTATCTTTAGGCCTAGAGTCTAGTATAACACCAATATGTTTATTTAATTCAAACATAGCATCATCAAGTTTATCTATTCTTTTATTTATTGTTTGAATAGATGTATTAGATGCAGTTGCATCTTCTCCTGTTCTACCAGTATCTCCTTGAGGCCCTCTTTCTCCGGTCTCCCCAATAACTCCTCTTTCTCCTTGAGGTCCAATTGGTCCTGTAGGTCCAACAGCTCCTGTGGGCCCCCGGTCACCAGTATCACCTTTCTGTATATTTTTAACTACTCTTTTTTCAATCTGTGAGGCAATATACATACCCCCAGCTATACCAACTGCTAACACAGTGGCTATTACTAATATTTCCATAATTTTATTTTTGTGGTTTACGTTCTGTTATTGTGAATGTAGACATTTCAGCTTCAAATGGTATGAGGCCTAATAATCCATCCCTATTCTTTTCTACATGTATTGCTAATAATCCCATAGGATCTTCTCCGCAGTACGGATCAGTAATACCATATAAATCATAAGGTCTTTGTAACATCATAACAACATGTGCATCTTGACCAATACTATCACCACCAAATAAATCTGTTAGTAATGGTTGGTACTGAGCTTTAGCACGGTGTTCTTGTTCTATGTTACGGTTTAACTGAGATAATAATATATTTATACAACCTATTTTAGATTGTAACCACATACATCCCTTAGATACTTCGTTAAGCTTTTGCAATTCCTGTTCCTTACTACTTAGTATTAATCTAGAATGATCAAATACATTTATAATAATATCATCAGGTCTTTTATTTGTAAAATCTACATTAGCTTCTTTAATAAATTCCATATCTCTAGGAACATTGTTAAAGTAAATAGGATAATGTGCATATTTTAATACCTCTTGTTTGAATTTATCATAAGCATCTCTTTCTAACTTCTGATCTACAGATAATAATTCACTTATCTCTTTATTAGTTCCTTTAGCTCCCGCACGCATTATCTGTTGATAGCCTGGCATTTCAAAACTCCAGTATAATACTAGTAGTTTCTTATCCTTATTGTTATCTAATAAATCAAATATTAATTGATTACTAAAAGCTGACTTCCCTACACCGGGGCGCCCTGCTATTACATACATTTTACCAGGTTGTAATCCCCCTAATAAGTTTTTGTTTAATCTAGGCCATTTGGTTGGAAAGATCTTTCTCTTTCCTTGCATACCATCTTGTACCTGATATAAGGATGCACTGATTGCTTTATTGATACTTTTAAATCCTTTATCTTTAAAGGCTTCGTGTGATCCTTGGTTTGGTTGAGTCGTTTTGTGTTGCATGTTCGTCTAAGTTTTCATACTTTTCCCAAGTATGGTTATTAATCCATACCTCTAAGTTCTGCAAGAACCCGAGGTTTTCTCTATCTATTTTGAGCTGTTTATCAAGACATTTCATGATATGCTTATGTTTATAAGCTTTATCACCTACTATCTTTTTATACCTAGCTCTTGCCTTATCATTTGATTTGGCATCTGGATCTGCGGCATGCAATACTCTCATCCCTCTACCTGTATTGACTTTCATTGGGTAAGTTCCAACAAGTTCTGCAAACATTGAGTCAAAATTAGAAACAAAAAGATCGATGAATTCCTGTCTAATAGTGTGGTTTTCCACGGAATCACCGATCTTAATGTATCCATTGTGTTGCAGAGAAGTCAAATTTGGCTTCAAAGTAAGAGATGTCAAGTAATTAAAACCTTTCCTATAAATAATATAAAGATAAACATAATCATCTGCTGACATACCCGTTTCCTTAAGTATTGCAAAGTCTAATTCTATCTTCATATAAAAATAGTTTTTATAACTGTTGCAAATATACAAATTTTTTCCATAATATAAACTGTTTTATTAATTAATTTTTTATAACCATTGAATTCCCTTAAGATTCTCTACAGCTTTATTAAGCCATTTCTCTTCTTGAGAGTTCTTGACATATATAATATATATCTTCCCGGTCTTACCTTCTTCAAATCTAATTAATCTACCAATCCTTTGCACCATAGATAAAGCTTTTGATGTTAAACCACATATAATACCTATATTAGCATTAGGTATATCAAATCCTTGATTCAACGCTTTAGTAGAACATAAGATATTAACTTCATCCTCTTTAAAGCGTTTTAAAGCATTCTTACGTTGTTTTAAAGTTCTTTTACTGTGGTATACTTCAGCTAAGGGTGAAACGCTCTCAGCTAATTGATCGGTAAACTCATTTAGACCCCCAAAGGTAATGATTTTTTCCGTCAAATTAGCATCAACTATAGCTTTAAATTTAGAAACTTTATTATGTGCTGTATCTACAATCCTTTTACGTTCACGTATAGTTTTATAGAAGCCTGCAGCATGGTATTTTTCCTCACTAGTGCACTGTTTATTTGCTATAAAAAACTTAGCCATATCAAAAGCTTCAGGCCCTAGCCACATCTTATGTTTAACAAATTCGTGCTGAATTGAGTCATATTCTAGTTGTTCTCCAAACGTTAATTCTACTGGAATACAGTAAATTTCGTAAGGAGAAACTAATCCCATGTCTACACATTCATCTAGTGTAATAGTATATATTGTTGGTGCTAATTTAAATAATTCTATCTTCTTACCAGCATCTTCAGGTTTTGTAGCAGTCATACATAAGAGTTTATCATAAGTATTATTCTTAAAGAACTTTACATACTCTTTACTTAAACCTAAATGTATCTCATCACATACTACAATGTCATAATGCTGTTTCTTCAATTTATACGCAGTCTGATAACATAAAATATCTACTCTATCCAAGCAATTGTCATACCCCCATTTAAAAAATTCATCTCTAAATTGGTCTTGCAACTGTACGGTAGGAACTAATATGAGAGCACTTTCTTTGCCAAGTACATTGAGAACATGATTAATAGAAACCACCCCACATCGGCTTTTACCAAATCCAGTACCAGCAATAATGCTACCCACATAACCAGCTTGCGCCCATTGATTGAGGGCTTTTCTCTGCTCTTTATCTTTAGTTTCATTTGTTTTCATTTTTAAGGTGTTTTCCATACTGTATGATTTCTATTTGTTGCTGCGTTTAGTCTAGTTTCATTGGTTAATATTATACCGCGGTCAAATAACTCTGTAACACGACCTGTAACACGGTTTATCTCCCAACCTAAACGGTCAGCTATCTCTCTATTTGTTAATCCTCTATATCTTGGATCTTTTGTAAACCTTTTTATTTCATCATAAACTATTTTACGTTTACCACTCAAGTTTTTTAAGGCGTGGAAGGCCTCTAATTGCGTTGTTCTTGTCATCTCTCATTATTTTTAAATGTTTACTAATTGTCTTTTTAAAGAAGTCTTTAGACCATCCTGTTTTAGTTGCCATGTCCTCCATATTAAGTTCATCTGAGTATTTGTAGAAACAATCTACTATTGCCCCTTCATCAGGAGTTAATAGTAGATATATGTTTCTTGGTCTCATTTTATCCATAACAGGCATAGTAGCAAACTTAAAATCATATTCTTTTGCTGTTAAATATTCATTATACTCAGGTGTATTTGGTTCTACTTCACCACTGTATTTAAAATAATTATCAAATTCAATATGATTGGCCTTCCATCTTTCTTTCCATTCTTGTTCTTCTCTACATTCTTGTACGAATGCTTCTACTAAGTTTTTATCCATTTAATTTCTTTTTTAAATCTCTTATTTTAGCTTTTAAAATGGATTTCTTAGCTCTTGTTGGTTGAAATGCGCTGCTTATACTCTCAACATATAGACTATCTCCCATTTTTTTAACTGTACCTTCAAGATTTTTTATTATCTCTTTTATTTTGTTGTCTTTGTTTTCCATAGTTATTTAAGTTTTTTATAAATTTTTTATGTCTTCTCTGATGTTCTTTTTCATGTGCTAAATATGCTATACATTTAATAGCAAGAATACTTATCACAATATACATTACTGTTTCCATAGTTTATTATTTTTCCCAGCAGTCACTTATTGTCACTTCAGCTTTTAACAAGCCGTTGGTTACAATTTCATTGGCAGCTTCTTCCATGGTCATCTTCATCAGTCTTCCCCAACTCTCTGCAAACTTGTGTTCACATATTGAGTCAATCTGATCATGCACGGTCATTACCAATTGTACTTGATTGCCTAAATTATTCTCTTTTATTAATTTACGTAATAAAACTAGTGCCTTTTTAGTCATATCTGCACTAGCTCCTTGTATAGGTGTATTTTTAGACGCTCGTTCAATTGTGCCTAACTCCATCTTAGCTGTGGAATTAGTCCACATTTTAGGATACCAGTTAGTAAACCATCTACGTCTATTATAAGGTGGAAATGTTTTAATATATCCATACGTCTTACCATAGTTACCAAGTTTATCTAGAAATCCTTTTATTGACGGGAACGCTTTGAAGTACTTTTCGATGAGCTCCTTAGCTCCGTCCACAGAGATATTAAGAGTATCAGCAAGCTTATTAGCGCCCATCCCATAAGCAAGCCCGAAATTAATAGTTTTGACATTTGTTCTAAGTTTTTTATGTTGATTACAATTACATTTTTGTTTAGCTTCATTTACATAGTATGCACAGTTTTCGTCTGCTGCAGCATACCACTGTTCACCGTATACTAATTCAGCACATGTAGAATGCAAGTCTTGTCCTTCTTCTAAAGCTTT
>Ga0208669_1000855_pt1 | contig 11725 bp, 19 predicted proteins | sample 21_taG_FD_184095 | JGI IMG/M metagenome (GOLD analysis project Ga0208669, IMG submission 184095) | Marine viral communities from the Subarctic Pacific Ocean - 21_ETSP_OMZ_AT15319 metaG (SPAdes) (version 2) | ecosystem: Environmental > Aquatic > Marine > Oceanic | place: Pacific Ocean | collected...
TTAGAACCAATATCTATTGTTGGTGAATCTATTTCAACTTTACCCGCTGATTTAATTTCAACATTATCTCTTGAGTAAATACCTATTCCACCATTATCACCCTTAGAGTTAAATACAATTCTATCTGATTGTATAATTACCTGTGGTTTAAAATATGTTGGATTATTGTCAAAAGTTGACTTTACTCCCACATCCTCATACGGAACATATTCGTCCGTCGTTAAATAAACTGAACTTTTTTCTTCTGATGTAACTTCAGAAGATATGTCAGAAACTAATGATTCGTTATAAATTGGACCATTGGTAAATCCACCCGCTACAATTTTTACATTTGGTGATTCTGTTAAATTCCTTTTATCTAAGCTACCAGACTGGAATTGATTACTACCTAAACGAATTGAATTACCAAATCGTCCTTGTATAATTGTATCACCTTCTCTCATATACAATTTCCTTACACGAGAAGGTGGATTAAAATATTTACCATAACTAAATTCAAAATCTTCATACGGGTCACCAACATTCAATGCACTTACCCCAAAGTTAGAATCATTAGTTGCAGAGTTGGACTTATTTAACTTTGACATATAAAAATATTTCCCACCAAATTCACAACCCAGTATCTCTTCTCCTTGAACTGGAACTTGTAATACATTGGAATCTAATGGATAAAATATATTTGATTTATCAAGTGTTTGATTCTGTTGAGTTACATCAAACCTTGCTTTTACGGCACCAATTAAAGATTCATCAAGAGTATCCGTATATACTTCAAGAACCTCTGCTGGTTCAAACTTTAACATTAATTTTCCTTAGTGATTGAAGACTCTATTTCGTCTTTCTTTATTTGTAACTCTTGAACATCTGTTTCTATTGCATTCATCAGTTGTTCTTTTTCTGCGTCTGATAAACCGAACTCATCTCCGGAGTCCGATACTCTTTTTTCTGCTGCTGTAATTCTTTGAACGATTGTTGCTAACTTGACAAGTTGTTCATCGTTTTTAACATTGATTTCTAAATACTCTTTCAACATAGGAACTATCTGAACGGCCGTATCTCCGTCCTTGATAAATCCCACTACCTCTTTCATCAATACTTCTAATTGTTGTTTATTGGTTTTGGAATTATCGTATATGTCCTTAAAGACATCTGATAAGGTTTTTCCCTCGAATATTTCGTAATCTTTTGCCATAGTTTTTACCTAACAATAAATAGTAAATAGTTAAAAAATAGGGATATATATTTATATACTGATTAATTTTTTTGATTTTACCTTATAGTTATTATACGAGTCGGATAAAACCGGCTTTTTTAGATTAATAAAAGGGGGAAACAAATATGAAAAATACTATGGCTATGATAAAAGATGTAGTAGGTGGAATTAAAGACTTACTATTTCATATTATCGGTCTTGGGGTTCTCGTTCAATTGATTTTTGTTGGCGGGTTCTTCGGTATGGACATTATTGGTAATCTGATTAGTTTAGTGAATTTATTTGCAACAAGTGGATTCGCTGGATTTATATCACTATTGGTGATATTAGGATTGCTCAATAAATAAAGGTGGAATTAACGGGTGGTAGAAATGCCACCCGTTGTTACATCTGTTATAAGTTATCCCAACTACCTGTGAATTTTGTTTCAATACTACCAGTAGTTAGATAATTGTGTTGTAGATTAACGTGGTGTTTCTTCATCACATTTACGACACGAGTTATGTGTTGTGTATTTGAAGTTGTCATTTCTCTAATCATAATGTATAGAGCTTTCTTATTAAAGTTTTCAATGTTCTGACGATTCTCCATTAGATACAATACTGCATTTGCTACATCTATATCTTGCTTTCGTTTAAATATGGTTGTTAGATTATTAGTCCAATATTCAATAAACAAATCAACATACTCTTTTTTGGCTTGAAGTAAATCATCTCGGGATGCTTCTCTAACTGGGTCTCGTTTGTAATCTGTAACTTCCTCTCCATCAGTTTGTTTCATCTTCTTGTAATTATTGTTGTTGTGTAAAATCAAATAGTTCTTAGCAACAATACTGAAGTATGAGAATGCTTTTCCTTTACCCTCGGCAAACTTGTGCATATTCATATACAAGAAACTAACTACCTCGTGAATAACATCTGTACTTGGAACATCAAAGTAATAAAATTTAAATGTATGAATTATATTTTCTGCCAACTTCTCAAAGGGTTGTCTAATATGTTCATTGTAAATTCGTTCTCTCATATGTGGACGAGTTTCTTTATTGTGTCTAATGATTGCGTCTTCTGTTCCTTGGTGAAAGTAATATCTTGGTGAACCCTTTGCTGCTTTTCTTGGCATTATAACTCCTCTTGTGTTATTTCGTTTAACTCATCTACTGCTTCTTTTATTGCTGTAAAGATTACACCGACTTCATCATCGGCCTCAAAGTTACCTTTACTATCAATTTCTTTTAATGCTTGTTGAGTATCTTGTATTCTTTGTGCGTAATCCTCAACCCAAGTTTCTAATCTCTCTACTTTTCTCGTTAGATTAAATGTGGTCCAACCTAATGTTATTACGATTAAACTTAGTATTATATATCCTATCATTTTTTCTCTCCAAATAGTTCGTTAAAGATATCCTTAGCGTCTGTTGATTCAGTAAACTTATTTTTAGCTTCCGTTTTAACCGCCTGTTTAATGTTTGATACTGAGTCCTGAACCTTTTCTGATTCCTTTTGATTATCTCTTTTCCACTCGTCATATTCTGCTACGGTAGACATATGGTCTGCCCAATGTAAAATATAAGGTAGTCTATTCTTTAATGACCTTCTTGCGTCAAATACTTTTAGATAGTATTCATTTGCTTCATCATATAATCCGTCTGCTAATTTTATACCGAGAGTTTCGTTAAGACTACACGATACACCATAATGTTGTAATATAAATAGTCCTCGTTCTGGTGCTCTCATATTTTGTATATCGGTATTTGCGATATAAATTTCTCCAAGGTTCTTTACTCTCCAATCATTGTCTTGTGGAATGTAATGTTCTTGTTCTAAGTCACCAACCTTTCCTAAGTCGTGGTGTAGTCCTGCAAATACTAATTCTTCATCGGACCAGTCTACACTACCACCTGCTACTTCAAATAAGTCTGACATCTTTCTTGCCGTATCAACGACGTGTAGTATGTGTTCTACATATCCACCGACGTGACAATAGTGATATTCTTCTTTACCGGATGCCGGTGCTACTATAACTCTATCCTCTAAGTCATCATACATTTTATTTAGTCGTTCTAATCTTTCTCCACTAAATGTATCTGTAATCAATTGTCTTAATTTAAGATAATTTTCTTTTAATTGTTGTTCTTTTAATTGCTTCATTTATTAATCTCCATTAGTTAATTATTTTTTATGAAATACAAATATAGGTTCATATTTGAAATCTTTTCCGTCTACATTGACTATGTTCTTTATACTACTTGACATATCACTTCTTTTATTTAAACTGATACCTACCATTTGTGTCATCAACATTTTTAGTTTACCCTTGTAGTCTGCTCCAAGTTCTTTTAATATCTTGACTGAGTCTTCTTCCAAATCAAAATAGTTATTTTTATCTATTTTGATTGACGCAATATTCCAAAGAATATATCTATCGTCTTTTGTATAATTGTAAATTGTTGTTAGTGTTGGTCGTAGGAAGTTTTCTTTCCAATCATTATATTCACCAAACTTTCTAAATGATTGATTGTCGTCTTGTGAATATTGTTCACGATTAAAGTAAGGTGGTGAAGTAAAAGATAAATCCAGTTTACCATCATACTTTTGAAATCTTGGATTCTCGTGAATAACTTCTGAACCATCTCTGAATAACTCATAAGTATTTGCTTCTGATACTGATTCAAAGAAGTTTCCAAATCCCTCTGGTTCTTTATCTATACACGTTTTATTATAGAAGTCTGCGACATATTCATATCTTGATATATCGAGTTCATCAATAAAGTTGTCTGGGTTTGGGTCTGTTCCAACATAGTGAATCTTTTTCTTTGCACTCATTGCTCCAATAATTCTACCACCCCAACCACTTGATGAATCATAAATTGTAAATGGTTCATCTTGTTTAATGTGGTCTGTATATTTTTCATATAACCATTTTGCAGTTAGAGCCGGAAAGTTTACTGCCGGTTGTGCTCCAAATCCTAATCTAAATGATTGAACTATCTTTGGAAACACTCCTTCAGTTTTATCATACCACCTAACATTGTAAACAAACTTATTAACCTTTCCACTCTTTAAAACTTCAGTATCTGGAATATCACCTAAGTTAGATATTTGTGTATTGTTTAAATACCCGTCTTCCAGTAATTGTTTAATCTCTTGAGACTCTAAATAAAATATATTACCATAAGTTCTCTTATCTTCATCTGGTGTCCCATATCTTTTTAGATTATCGTGTTTTGTTTTATGTAAAAGTATATCGTAGTTTTCCCACTTACCAGTAAATACTTTTCCTGCGTGAGCATCTTTAATAAATTGAACTGGGTTTTGTCCATTCCAGAATTCATTTTCCTCTGGTTTGTTTGTTAATGAACGACACCAAGCATACATTGAATCTCGTTTAACTGCTCGGTTCATAACCTTAACAAAGTTTTCAAGTTTATCATCTTGACTGAAGTGTTCATATATAGATAAGTCTTTATCGTCTGCCGTTGAACCATTTGTTATACGAGTTTTCAACATAGTTGGAAAAAAGTGATTAACCACGGTTTGATGTTTGTTAAAATTTTTAATTACCCCCAATGACTCGTCATCACTATCATCATCAATAAAGAACTCACAAGGGAACTCTCTTAGTTTGCTTAGACCAGTTTTAATTTGTTCTTCATTTTTACCCATTACTGGTGGTTGTCCATCAATATCCCATTGATGAATAATTTCTTTTCTCATAAGTTTTGCCCAATCTGTGAACTCTTCTTGATTCATAGACAATAACTCGTGATAAGTTTTATTAGATTTAAATTCAGAGAATTTACTTTTCTCGTAGAAGTATTTTTTCATAACCATTTCCTATTTTTATATTACTATTAATATACAACATTTTTGTTCCGTTGTCAAGAACTTTTTTTAATTTGATATAAATTTTATATCCTCATTTAAATTTGCTTTCTTGATTTTAGCATCTGTAAACTTGTATGGTTTAACACCAGGCGATTCCAATATATCAATACGATTTACAAATCGTCTGTTCATTGTATCTTTAACTTGATATACTCCGTTCTTCCCGTCTGTTCCAGTCAATACGATAAAGTCACCATAGTCTAACCAACCACCCCAACGCTTTAATAAATTACGACTTACTGCAACATAATTATATTCTGATGCTTTGTGTATTGTAATCTTGGTTCCGTCTGCTAATATGTTTGGTGTTCTATCGGTTTGTCCTCGAACTGGGTGATACATTGTAACCACGACATCAAGTCCGTCCAACTTGACACCATTTTCTAATTCATCAATTTTTAATTGCAACCTAACTCTATCATCTTCCAATGAATCAATCGTTGCCATATAATATTCACGATACCCTTTGAATAAATCTACCCAAACATATCCGTTGAATATCATAAAAATTGTTATAAATATAATAAAATATTTCTTCATAGTTTCCACTCCTTTATAGTAATAACTATTTGGTTCCTACTTTTTTCTGTATATAATCTACCATTTGTTCTGCGACATTTATCTTGGTATACTTTTCCATACCTTGAAATCCTGGTGCGGAATTAACCTCACAAATCATATACTTACCATTATCAAATAACAAGTCAACACCTGCTATATCTAAATCTAATAATCTTGCACACTCACCACCAATCCACTCAATGTCTTCGTCAATCTGATAAGGGATTGCTTCCCCACCTCGTGTGATGTTTGCTCTAAAATCTCCGTCAATGGATTGTCTCATCATACAACCAACTACTTTTCCATTGATAACCAATACTCTTAAATCTCTACCGAGTGAATCTTCAACACACTCTTGAATAATAATGTTGTATCTGGCATTAGATAGTTCTGCCATTTTCATCAGTTGTCTAAATTGTTTTCTATCCTCAACCATAAACACTCCACTACCATAACTACCACTTAAAGTTTTTACTATCATTGGATACTTGATATTATCCTCTACTAACTTTACATTAATAGGATGCTTTACCAACATAGTTTTAGGAACTGGTAAATTTGATTGTCCAAGAATTTGTTGTGAATATAATTTATCTTTAACATTATCAATAGCATCACTTCCGTTAATCATCACAACACCTAATCGTTCCAAGTGTCTTATGATTGCTTTGATAAAGTAAGTCGTTCCACTTCCGGTTCTCGGTAATACAAAGTCTGGTAGTTTTCTTGGAACTCCGTCAACGATAATAGATTTCCTATCATCTCTATCAACGAATATATCTACGTCTTGTGGATTAACTACACGAATCTTAATGTCTCGTTTTTCAAATTCTTCTACAAGTCTTTTGACTTCAAGGTTTTCCCCTAATGCTTTTTTATGTATTATCCAGCCGTTCAATTCCAATCCTCATCTCTAACTTCATCATCACCACCTGGGATATAGTCTAACTCTAATTGTATTTCTAATTCACCAATTAATTCTTCAATGACATTCCAATTCTCATCATCATATGCTTGTTGTAGTTTTTCTTTAATTTCTGTTAAGTTCATTTACGACTCCTTTTGTAAATTTTTTAATAGCTAGTTCTTTGTGTTTTGCTTCTACCATAACATCTACATTGTTACCATAAGTGTTTGGTAATTCTTTAATTAAATCTGAATGTGCTTGTGGTCTAATTGTTTCATCTAATTGTTCCTTGGAACGAGATTCTGAATAATGAACTACTGGTTTGATATCACCCCAAGTTGATGTAGCGAGTTCTAACGCTTCTTGTTCTGTTTGTCCACCGGTATTGAATTTGTAATGATGATAGTCAAACACAATTGGTATTCCGATTCGTTTGTGAATACCCTCGTATAAATCTTTTACTGAATACATTGTTGCTTTGTCGTCGTTCTCTACGGTAAGTCTTGTCTGAACTGACTCTGGTAGTCGTTCAAAGTTTTTACAAAATCTATCCATAGCAGATTGTTTATCTCCATACACACCATTACAATGTATATTTAGTTTGTTGTATGGTGTTCTTGATAAACCCATAAAGTCAAATATCTGTCCGTGAATAGTCAAATCTGTGATTGTGTTCTGAACTACATTTTCATTTGGTGATACCAATACATTGAAAGGACCTGGGTGAGAAGTAATTCTTTGACCATACTCTTCTGCTTTCAATCCAGCATTCTCTAACCATATCTTTATCAAATCAATATTTGGAACACTATCCCAATTATTGTAATACTCGGATGCCCAAGGAAATATATCTGATGACATACGAAAGAACTTAATGTTGTTGTCTTCGTTCCAATCTATAATTTGATTTAAGTCAATAACATTTTGTAGAATTAACTCAGACGCATAGTCTACACCCTTATCGTGAAATGTTTTTTTAATCATTGAGCGATTGGTTGTGATTCTGTCATCACCCTTACGGGCGTTGAGTTCCATATTGATACAAGCATAACCTAAATTCATAATTCTAATATAACCTTTTTTTGTTTAGTTGTCAAGTCTTTTTTTTATAACATCTTGTTGATGTTGTTCTGGTGAGATGTAAACACCCTTACCATAATCATTCAGTAAAGACTTTTCTAACTTAAGTCTTTCTTTATATTCAACAAAGGTTTCTCCGTCTAATCGTTTATCACCTTTGAGTAACTTACCTATCTGTAATCTTTTCTTCATCATTTTTCAACATCTCCCATTAAGAATTTCTTTTGTTTATCTAAGTCTTTTTTTAATTGTCTGTTAGCTGCCAACTTCTCTTTATGACGAGCAACCAAGATTTCATCTCTTGTCTTTCGTTTAACTTTTTTCTTTGCCTTGACCTTAGTAGGTTTTAATGTTCCTTTTAACTTAGGTTGTTCTTTACCTTTATGAAATACATTTCCGTCCTTGTCAACGAACTCGTTCATAAAATGCCACCCTGCTGGACGACCTGTTGGTTTGTATTGTTTGACTTGTTCATAATCATCTTTGAATTTTTTATAATGTGCTCTTGATACACATCTGTCACATTTTACTGATTGACACTCTTCACCTACATTACGAACCTGTCTTCCACAACTACAATCCATATATCTTACATTGGATGCGTATGGAAAGATTGTTTCTTTCTTAACTATGTAACCACCATTTTTTTCAAATACTTCCATATAACCTCTTTCTTATGCCTGTGCTATTGAACCCGAACACATTGCTCGTTCAACAACTTGTTCTTCAATTGTTTTATCTAAAAATTCTTTTACTTCTTCCCGAAAAGCTTTTTCAGCTTCCATATCTTGTTCGATTAAATCATCAATAAGAACACCGACCATAGACTCTGTATCTTTGTCTTTATTCTCTTGACAATGTTTTTCAATCTTTTCTAATCTTCTAACTAATTCTCTTAAGTTCATATCTGTCCTTTTTGTTTGAGTGGTGGGTCGGACTCGAACCGACGAATAATGGATTTGCAATCCACCCCATTAACCAACTCTGGTACCACCACGGCCTTGATGGTGTTACCGATTTTCTTGTATTTGTTTAATATGCTTACAAGTTTTATTACCTCGTTTAAATTTATACGCTGGACAACTACACTCCCACTCCATAGTCATAGAGTGAAATCTTATATCGTAAGTCTTGTCTTTTACACGATAATGTTTCCAACCCCTACTATCTTCATAAGTTCCGTTGAACACTTGCATAGCATATTCTAAATTATTCATACTATTAATATACAACATTAAATGTCGTATGTCAAGCTTTTTATTATTTTTCTCTAATTTGGTTTAATAACTTCTTAATTCTCATCTCTCTAAACCACACTTTGTCTTCTGAATGTCCTGGGTTTTGTTCCGTTCGATACAATCGTTTCTGTAATTGGTGTATCTTTGCAAACAATTTATATTTGTATTCAAACTTCTTACTCATAGTATTCTCCGGTTTCATTTCTGTGATTGTTTTTATTAAGTATCCTATCATTGTATTTTTACTCCACCCTTGAGTGTTCGTTTTGGTTGTGGGTCATTTTCTTCTCGTGGTTCGTTTGGAATATCTACTTCATCATAATGTAATCCGTCGTTTCCGTTCTGACCAATGATATCCATTCGTTCATCATCTTCAATTAATTCCGGTTGTTTGTCATCATACATTTCCCACATTTTTTTCCACCAAGATATTTTACTAGGTTTGGCATGACGCTGTTCTGTCTGTTTATTTTTCTGTCTATCTATTAGCGCTTGGTTGTATGCTATAACTAACATAACTGCTAATGGGTCAAACACAAAGATAAGAATAAAGATAAAGAACTTTACTACGGTATCTATATCGGTTCCGAAAGTTCTTGCCAGATAAATCGCTGGTCCAACATCAACACCAGTTGATACTAATCCAATCTCTAAATCTGCTCTTGTCTTTTTGTAATCCAATAATTCATTATTGATTTGTAAAATCTGTGGATTGTAATCTTCTCTTAGTTTTCTTTTTGCAGTAATATAGTTGTCTGGTAATTCAGATATAGCAACCTCTAATTCTTCTTTCAAGAAAAACTTATCTTCTTCTAATTGTTCTATTCGTTCTTCAATCGTTAATAGTTCAGTAGATTGTTTTTCAAATTCTAATGTTGCTCCTTGATATGCATTTGATAAGTATCCAAAGATACCAGCTGATGTAATGAATATCAATACAATAGTTGCTATCGTCATATAAACTTTTTGGAACCAATTAATCATATTCCAATAACGATACAAAAATGATGCCGTTACTAATTTACCAAGTTCTAATGCACTTGCCATTATCACTACCGATATAAATGCACCACTAAATAATTTAGCAAGACCATATACGGAAAATGCTGCTGCACTTCCTGCAATTAATAATGCGGATAATCCTATCCATATATAAAAATATTTTGAGTTTTCCATAATTCTTTTCTCCACCTTTATTATAAGTATTGTTTTAGCACACTAATCTGTCGATTATTTCAACTTCTTCCGATGACTTTACTATAATTCGCCACCTCATCTCATATCTATGAGTTAGATACTACCTTGAGTCCACAACCTCGCCTAACTTGTAGTATCCTATTTATTTTGTTAAGTAGGACTTTTGTTTGGTCGCTCATCCAAACCTTTCACTCCAGTCCGTTAAAATTAAACCCAAGAAGTTTTGGGAATGAAAACTCTACGATATCAATTCTCGGTTTTCGTTTTTTTATATGTTCTATTTGATTATTGAATTTCTGCTTCTATTAGCTTCATACAAACATAGTATTGCTCCTCGTTTTTTAGTATGGTGTCGGCTAAACCCCACATAATTTTTAGGTCTTCCATTGTGTAACGGCAGCGCTCAACCGACACCCTACCAAGAACATAGAACCTATCATCTCCGATTGTTATAAATTTATCCAATCTTTACTGATAGTTTCTTTGGTTCTGTTGGCTCTACTTTAGGAATGTCTATTGAGAGTAATCCGTCTTTAAACGAAGCCTTTATTTTGTCACCATTGAGTTGTTCACCAAGTTCAAAACTTCTCTTGAAAGATGAGTGCTTTAATTCTTTACGAATTACCTTTGCACCTGTATCATCAAACAATCCGTGTTTATCTCCTGATATATGTAATATACCTTCCTCAACATCTACCTTTAAGTCTTTTTTATCAAGACCAGGTATTTCAGCTATGATACCAATTTTGTCATCGTATTCATATACGTTGACTTTTGGATAAGCCGTTCCTGAGAATGGTTTTACTCCAACTTGTTTCTCAATTTCTGGGAATTGTCTTGAAACAATTTGGTCAAACATTCTGTCAAATGGTGTTAGAAATTCTTCCCTATCGATTATAGGGAATCCTGCGTGAAATGCAACTTTAGTCATTATTTTTCTCCTGTTGTTGTTAACTATTAGTCTAACTTCTGATAACCTCTCTTGAGCGTTATCTGTATATAAATATAGTGTAATCTAAGAAAACACTATATTTTTTTCAACATTTTTTCTGGCACAAACCATATCTTACCCATATTATCTTTTACCCTAATATGTCCGTCAAGTGTAGAGTTATTGTCCTCACGAACAATTTCCTCTTTATAGAGTGCGCCATCTGTGGTATAGTAATCCACAATAACTTTATATTTCATACTATACCTACTTCTTTGTTTTTTTCTGTGCAGCGAGTTTTATTGGTTTGTGATAAATGTCAATTCTCTTTTTCAATCTATCAACATCTTCATATCCTACAACTCTCTCTACAAGAACTCCGTTCTCATAAATAGCTGTCGTTGGAACTCCACGAACTTCTGCACTTTCTGCTAATGTAGGACTTTCATCAACATCAACAAACTCCACTGGATATCCTGACTTAGCCAATCTTTCCATATGTGGTTTCATTTGCTGACAAGGTCCACACCAAGTAGCACTGAAAAACTTTATATCTATCATACTAATTTACTCCTTATTTATTAACTACCAAAGACTTTTTTCTTACCGCCATCATATTCGTAGGCGTGTCCTTCTTCCATTAGAATATCATTTACTGATACCCACCCGTCAAAGGATAAGTCTATTTTATTTTCTGGATTCGCAATACACTCTG
>Ga0208669_1000856_pt1 | contig 11710 bp, 4 predicted proteins | sample 21_taG_FD_184095 | JGI IMG/M metagenome (GOLD analysis project Ga0208669, IMG submission 184095) | Marine viral communities from the Subarctic Pacific Ocean - 21_ETSP_OMZ_AT15319 metaG (SPAdes) (version 2) | ecosystem: Environmental > Aquatic > Marine > Oceanic | place: Pacific Ocean | collected...
AAAAGAACCGAAGTAGCAGGTACTAACGCAACGTATTATTATAATTGTAGAGTTAGTGGAACTAATTCTGTTAGTGGTGCAGCTATTACGCCTACAGTCGACCCAAATAACTGGAGTGTAAGTTGGACTGATAGACCTTCTTTTACCTTTAATAGATTACCTAGTCAGTCAGTAAATCACAGCGAAGCATGTACAACTACAGCTGGGCAGGTAAATTTATTCACGGATAGTTCTGTTTTAAATCAAGTAACTAGATTGTATAAAACCGCTGCAGGTAGCGCTGATGGGCTTCCAGGAGAAGGAACATTTATAGCAACATATAACAGTATTAAGTATTATGCGCAGGTTAATGGAGTTGGAGTAGTGCAGGGTAATTGGTTTGCATGTACTTCTTACAATATTGAAACAACAGCAGGAGACGAAGGAGATTCAAATGGGATTATTGGCCCAAAAAATATTACTAGCACAGTTAGTTTAAGATTTGTGAATCAAGCAAACGGAGAAGATCCAGCTATAAACCAATATGCTTGGAGAGTTAATAACGTTCCTGCAGGTGATAATTCTCAAACATTTAATACTGATTCATCTAGACCAACATTAGGACCAAACGGTACTCAAGACGTATTATATGGCTGTACAGCTTCATTTAATGATGGTAGGCCAGATGTTGTAAAAACTATTACAATTAGATGGCAAAACCCATTTGAATTAATAGTACAAGCTGTAAAATGTGGTGGCTCAACCGCTAGATATGTTAGAATAAGTGGAGCAACATCATTATCTTATAGTAAAGTTTACGACCTTACAGCAATTAGCACTAGTCAGCTGCAGGACGGAAATGGATGTTATACTATAACTGAATACACAGGCAGCCAAATAGACGCGACAGCCACTGCAATAGGACAAAATAACTCAATGCAACCTTTTGACGATTGTGATGATTGTAATGGAATAACTGCCCCTCCTCCTCCTGATTTTTATTATGGACTAAGACAATGTGGAACATTAAGTGAAGGTTACAGAACAAACAATACCACAGCTCAAGATAATAGCTTAAGTATAAATGATAGAATAAAAGATGACAGTACGGGTATATATTATATAGTAATTAACAATAACTCCACAACAGGTGGTTTAGTGAGCTATTCTGCTACAGGATTAACAGGCTGCCCTGATTTAACAGGTGGTGGCTCATCTGCTCCTAGATATTACGGTATTGAAAAATGTGACGATGGAGTTCTTTATAGAACGCAAGCAACAAATGACTCTGTAACATTTCAATTAAATCAAATAGTTGAAACAGGATCTGGCGGAATTACTTTTAGAGTGTTTGATTTAGATGTGGGGAGTACTGATTACACGGAATACTCGCAAGGTGTTTCAGCTTCTTCATTAACAACTTGTCCTCTGGGAACTTATACGTGTAACACACATAGCGATTGGGTAAATGTTAGTTATAATTCAGGAACTCAAGCAATTTCAGTAACACCTACAAGGAGCACAACAACAGTACACAGTTATAGCCCAACAACTTCCGCTACAGGACAAGGTAATGTTGCAATTTCATTTACATTTTCAGATAGCAATCCAGCATATACAAATGCGAATGCGCAGGTTGCTTGTGCTAATAGTGCTATTATAGATACAGGAACAGCAGCGGTAACTTATTATGCTAGATTTGTAACTTGTAATGAGCCGGCTGGGACGTTTGTTAATGTTTCTAGTGCAAACCCTATTGATGATACAATTGTATTATCAGATGGTGGCGAATGTTATTCGTTTACTAACAACAATTTAGCTAGCCCAAATTCTGATTTATCAAATTACACAATATATAATTCAAAAGCAACTGCAGCTCTTAATTGTGCGGATTGTGCTGACGTTGTTAACCCACCTCCACCACCGCCACCAGAGCCGGTTTGTTATTCGGTATCAGCAACATTTTCTAATGTTGATCCAGCAACTGATGCCACGGCAATGGAGTTTTTATGTACAGGAAGACAAAGAACGGTTAATATGAACGGTAATGGGTTGTCACTTTCAACGCAAATATACTCAGATGGAAACTGTACAACATTAAAATCAACTCCTGGGTATTTTGCAGACAGCAGTCATTACTACTATTGGAGTGGGGTTGCATTAACACAAATTGATTTCTTAGGTTGCCAATAAATAACGTAATAATAACATTATGAGTCAAATAACATTAAACATAGACGTAAAAAGAAACACATCCTTACAGGTTGGAGATGTTATATACTATTTAGGCACAGACAATACAACTAAAAAAAGAATAGGACCTTTAGTTTCTAAAACAAATTCAACTATAGTTTGTGAAATTGATGCATCGCCTGTAGGGGATATATCACAATTAGCTAGTAATAGTTATATATTTTTTGCAAAAGATAGTGTAATAAACACATCGGGATTGTTAGGATATTTTGCAGAAATAAACTTTTCTAACGATTCAACAGAACACGCAGAGTTATTTGCAGTAAACTCAGAAATATTTATAAGCAGTAATTAAAATGATAGAATACACAACAATAATAGTAGAAACCGCAGACACAATGCAGTATGGAATTTTAGCTGGGCTAGGATTAAAACTTTTACCGTCTTTAATAGGTGGGGTAGGGAGTCTGTTTGGTAAGAAAAAAAGAAAGCAAGAGTTTAACAACGCAAAAGGAGCCTACGACGAAGCTAAGCAATCTTATAAAGATTTTGATTTTAAAAATTTATATTCAGATTTAGAAAATCCATTTGAAGATTTAAGAGTATCAACCGAAGCTGCGGAATTTCAATCTCAACAGTCCCAACAAGGTTTAGCACAATCACTAGATGCTTTAAGAGGAGCAGGTGGTGGAACAGGAGCAGCGGCAGTAGCACAAGCAATGGCACAACAACAAGCTAAAACTCAACAACAAATTGCAGCTGGTATATCAAAACAAGAAGTTGCAAATGAAAGGTTAGCAGCACAAGGACAATTCCAAATGCAATCACAAGAAGCAAAAGCTGGTATGGATATTCAAGGTAAACAGTTTGACAGGGAAAGCACTATATTTGGTATGGAACAACAAAACTATGCAGCAGCATTGGAATTAAAAGCGAAGCAAAGAGAGGCTGGCTCAAAAGGATTAGGCGCACTTGGCGCTATAGTGGGCGGTGGATTATTAGGAGAAGGAACGTTTGGAGAAAATGTAGGTAAAATGCTTACAGGTTAAATAAAAAATTATGGCAGCAGATAAAGCATTAATAGCAGGCGCGGCAAAAGTCGCAGGGGCACAAGCAAAAGTAGATTACGCAACAACTAAAGCATTCACTGAATTAGGTGAAGATATAGAAGAGCAAGTACAGCTTAACCTTAAAAACTTACAAGAGCAACAAGAAGCAAATGATAAGGCTCAAGGTGAACAATACGCAAGTGTTGAAACCAATACACCAGATGTTCCAGAAGATTTAGTAGGTGGCCCAATGGAAAATATTATTAGAGACGCTGAAACAGAATATACAAAATATGGTTTTGGGAAAGCAACAGGTTTTCAAGTGGGAGATGAAGCGGTATTAAATGACCCTGTTTTAAGAGAGAAAAGAAAAAATTTAGAAACCACTATAGCTATTTCTAATCGTGAAAATAATTATATCACAGAGAGTAGGGTTAATTATTTAAAAAATTCTAAAGGAAGACATAATGATCCCACTAGTCTTAATTCTATTTTAGGTACCTCGCTTTATAATGGTGATTATGAATGGGGAAAAAATACAGAAACTGGAAAAATGGAATACACTGTTAATGGTAAAAAATATACCATAGCAGAGGCTAGAGCAGCAATGGATGAAATAAGTTCCCCTGATATTTCAGGAGATGTTTTTAAAGGTATTCAAAATAATACAAAAGAAGCTTTTAAAGGAGCTTTAAATGATTTACAGGTTGAAGGTGTAATAAAGAATTTCAAAAGATCTCTTGACCCTGTTGGTATGATAGATGGAAAAGAAGTGGTAAATACACAAAATTTAAAAAATGCTGAAACTTTTTATATTGGTCAAAACCTTGGGGTTTCTGTGGGTGCTTTAAGAGGTCAATATACAGATGACAAAACAGGCGTTTTTAACGAAAAAAATTACGCAGATTTTTTGTCAACTCAAATTGATAGTTATCTTACTTCACAAAAAAATCAACATTATACACCACCTGAAGCACCTGAAGTGGAAGAAGAAGATGAGCCAGAAGGTGATACTCCATATTTTACAGCTCAAAAAAGTATGTTAGATAAAATAAACTCGTCTAATAAGTTAGGAAAAAACATGTATAGACTTGGTAAGTCTCCAGCAATTAGTTATTACCAATCAAAAGAATTTAAAGAAATGCTGCCACCCCAATTAACATATGTTAAATCAGAGGGCGTAGTACAAATTCAAGATAAAAAAAATACAAATATAAATCATACAATAGATCCTGAGTTAAGCTTGGAATATAATCTGAAACAGTTAGAAGCTTTATTAAGATCTAAGAAACCATAATTTATGAAATATCAATTTAATTTAGGTAACGACGAGCTCGTTGCTGTCGATAAAGACAAAGTAGAAGAATTTACTACTACTAATCCCGATGCTAAGTTTGATTCATTTGTTGATGATGATGCTGCGGGAAAGACAGACCCTTCACCGGAGAAAAAGGATGCACCTGTGGAGGACGAAAATACGGCATCCAATTCGGAAAATGGTTCATTGGAGCCACAAGAAAATGATTCTTTTTTATATAACAATTATCAAAACGCAACTACAACAAGTGAAGATGAAATAGAAGAAAGATTTGTAGATGATTATTTTGAATTAAGTAAATTAGATAAAGCATTAATAGAAGAAGGCGTTCCTGGCGCTCCATATGGTGTGAAAAGAAAACTTTCTGATAAAGAAAAAAGAAATAAAATACCTCTTGATAGGATTGAAGACTATGATAGATATTTAGAAACCGGGGAAATTGAAATTTCAGAATTAGATAGATTTGAAACAATTAAAAAAATAAAAGAAGATAAAGCTGACGATTATTTTTTAAATTTATCTGATGAAGACAGGCAAAGAACATCAGATTTACTAACAGATAAAAACTTAAAAATTGATAATTTAAAAGATAATTTAACTAAACAATCAGAAAAGCTCGATACAATAGTTAATCAATCAAATGAACAATTAAAACCTATTGAAGAACAAATGGAGGAAATAGGTAAAAAACTAGAAAGAATCAACGATATTTATTCTGGATTTGTTCAGCCTACAGATGAAAAAGTTTCTGAATTTAATAACTTAAAGACAGAATATGAAAATTTATTTTCTCAAAGAAAAACAATAATTGAAAATTATAATAATGAATTTGAAGGGTTTAATAAAAATTTAAAAGATTATCAAATAAAAGCCGAAGATTACGCTGGCAATACAGCGGGATTAGATAGTGCTAAAAAAAATTACAGTATATTATCGCAATTTGGGCAACAATTAGAAAAGCAAATTTTAGGTGGAGCCAGCACAATAGCTGGTAAATTTTCATCAGAAATTAAAAAAAATAGCATAAACTATAATGAAGGTTTAAGCGAAAAAATAGAAAATTTTCCAAGAAGAATGTTGGTAGATGAAGTTAAAGATGTTAATACTTTTAGTAGATACGCGGTTGAAACATTAACAGATCAAGCCTTATCAATTGGAGCCGCGCTTCTTCCAGGCGTTGGAAAAGCTTTTAAAGGGGGGAAGTATTTACAACAAGCAAGAGGTGTTTCTATGGGGCTTTACGGTGTTTCTACTTTTGGTAATAGAGCTTTTGAAATGGAAAAAAGAGACTTGGACATAGTAGATAGAATAAAACAAATTAACACGTCTTTAGACTCTGATAATATAACTTCAGAAGAAAGAAGCCAATTGTTTTTAGAAAAAAATGAATTAGAAAACATTGTTCCTTATAGCGAGGCTGCTAAAATTTTTGTGCCTGCGCTTAATGCTGCATTTGAAATTGGGTCCGAAAGACTAGGTTCAATGCGATTTGTTGAAAGCTTAGCTGATATGGGAAAAGTTTTAAGCAGACAAAAAATACGAAAAGCTTTGCCTGCTGCTTTATCACAAATACCTAAAGGTATTGCAATAGAAAACGCTGAAGAATTAGTAAACCAATTATCAGTAAACGTTATTGATAAATTAGTTTTAGGGGAAAATAAAAGTGTATTTGAAGGCGTAGGTAAAGAATTTTTTGCAAAAACGAGTATAACCGCATTAGCTATTGGGGCCCCAGGTAATTTAAATAACATAGTCAACGTTGTTAAAAGAGAATTTTTAACTAAAGCTGAAAGAAGTAAATTAAATAAAAAAGCTGAAGAGTTTATTACGTTAGGTATTGAATTTGAAAATAAAAATATAACTAGAAAAGAATTTAATAAAAAAAGAAAAGAAATATTAAAAAGTCTTAATTTAGACCAAATGGTTAGCTTAAACAAACTTAACTACCTTGAATTTGATGATGTAAAAGAATTAGGCCTTATAAATTTAGAAATAGAAAACCTATTAAAAAACACAGCAACTTTAACTGGTAATTCAAGAACGTCAAACGAATATAAAGAAAAAGAGTTTGCTAAAGCAAAAGAAGAATATCAACAGCTTTATGAAAAAAGAGAGCAAATATTAGGTAAAAGTATTAATAATGAATTTAGTGTAGAGGGAAGTTTTATTTTTGGTATATATCAGCTTAATAAAAACATAGCTGAATCTTTAAAACCAAAAAACGGCCAAGTTATTGTTCTTAATCCTGAATCAAGAAAAGAATTAATAGAAAAAAACGAGGGGTTAACACAGGAGCAAATTGATGGAATAAACACAAACAATGCTTTTAACCAGGGTAATAATATTTTTATAAATGAAGATTTAATTTTAAACAAAATAGCTAACGCTAAAAGTATTAATGATAGAGAGCTGTTATTTGCTGCCGCATCACCAGCGCATGAACTATTTCATATAAAAATTGGTTCTGATAAAATAATATTAAATAACAAATTAAAAGGTGATTTAAAATACGCTGCAAGAAATTTAAAAGCTACATTAAAAGAAAAATTTGAAAGTGGCAGAATAAAAAACAAAGAAGACTACGACTCTATTCTAAAAAGGATAGACTCGTATAAGGGTGATATAGAGGAGTACTTTACAACAATATTTGATGCGTATAATTTAGGTTTGATTACTGATTCTGACGTTGATTTTGATTATGCAATGAAAACTATTGTTGAAAAAGCGCTATCATTAATACACCCTAATTCAAATACATTTGGATTAATAAATAATTCAAAAGACGCTTTTAATTATATAAAGACTTTTAATAACAAAATTAAAACATCATTAAAACCTGTACTAGCACAGGATGAGGACGAGGAGCTTAAGTTTTCTAAAAGTATACTAGGATTATACAACCAATACGAAGAAGACCATGTAAATATGGTAAACAGCAGTTTGGCTTCTGAGGATATAACTAAATCAGAATTTGGGCAATCTATTGGGGGGCTAGTTGAAACTATTACAAAAAGATTATTTGATGGCACACTTAATGAGTCTACAAAAGTTATCAATGAAGATAGATTTAAAGCTAGAGATATATTCAAAAAAGAGATTACGGAAGATGCAGCTATAATGGTTTTAAATGAATATAACACAGAATTAGGGTCTATTGACAAATTTATAACCTCAAGATTAAACTTAAGGGCAAATAATAAATTAAAAAGAATGGGTGTTATGCCTTCTGTAGATAAAGGAGGTTTAGGCATGGCTACCGAAGCTACTGACGACACATTAAAAGGGCAAAAGCAAACCCAGCAAAATGAAGATAAAATTGATCAAGCTAAAGATGATATTAAATTAAAAAAGCTAGATACTAAAATATCTTTTAAAAGAGACGGGCAGTTTGTAAAAATGAATGAAATAACAGTTGCGGGGCAAAATCTTTCTGAAAAAGTTGCTAACGCCGTGGTTAAAACTCTTCAAACTAAGCTTCCTAATATAAATGAAAAAGCATTTATAAAGAAATTTGATACAGCTAATCAAGCTGAAATAGTACCTTTATTACAAAAAGAATTTGAAAAAGAGAATTTTAAATTATTTTTACAAAATAAAGAAAATGTTGACGGAATATTAGGTAAACTTCCACAAAGTGTAATTAATAAAAGGTTTAAAACTTTAGGTAAAAAAATAGGTAGAGAAACAGTTGGTGCTGGAAAAGGTATTTTTGAAAAAACAAATGTAACACAAAAAGAATTTATCGAATATTTTGCAAGTCCAGAATTAGCTTCTAATGTAAGAAGTGATAGAAAAAAATCTTTAATAAAGGTTCTTTCAAATGAATTAGCAGCAGACGCTACTCTTGATGCTATTTCTAATCCCGATGTTATAGAAAAACTAGGAATACAAGGCGTTGTTGTTAATAAAGCGTGGACTAATACTCTTTTAAAAGCAATCGAACGTGATCAATTGAGTATAGATGATTTAAAGACAAGGAATGAAGCTGCTAATATTAAGTTTAGTAATTTTTTAGGCGAATTAAACAGCCAGGGTTTAGACAATGAATATGCTTACGATTTTGTTCAAACATTTAAAGCCGACAGAGGTAAAGCAGAAGATAAAAACCCTGGATTATATCAATCAATTTTAGAAGATGAAAATATTAATATAAAATGGAAAGCATTAGAAACAGAGGTGTTAAATAATTTAACAGCCGCATCTGCTAAAATACCTGGTTTAAAAGTAGTATCTACTCAAGTAGCAAAAAACGACAACAAAACAATTGATATGCAGTTGATAGCTAACGGCAACAAACTTGGTATTGAAGTAAAGCTAGATGAAAAAGCTAGAATGGGAACTGCGGGAACAATAACGCAAAATGAAAATGGAGAATACATTTTTAACGCAGCTAAGGGTACGGGATTGGAAACACTACTAGAATCTAATAACCCTGAGGTTATAGAGTTAAAAAAGAGATTAGACAACTTTTTTGATTTTCTTAGTGAAAAAGAGGGTAAAGAAATAAAGCTTGGGACAGATAAAGGGTTAGAAACAGTAGAAATATCAGCTTCTACTGTGAAAGAATTACAAAAAACAGATCTACAAGCAAAAGTTGGTCAGACTTATTTAGAAATCCCAATAACAGCTTTTTATGGTTTTTACCGAGATAAAGATACAAAGGGTTTTAAAGGGGAATATATTATTATAAATAATAAATTATATTCTTTAGGTAATGACCCTTTAAACACCAACGCGCCAAAACTAGATTCTAATATGACTGTAAACATTAGAATGAAGGGGGGAGCAATTAAGAAGCATAGAGATAAAAAAAGTAAAGAGTATAAACCTGAGGGTGAGAGAGATTATACTTATAAAGTTACAGCTGAAATAAGACTAAAAGATAAAAATAAAAATTGGAATTTTAATGATAGTAATATTGAATTAAACACACCAAAGGATTATGTAAATACTTTTTCTAATATAAAATTTAGTAAAAATTTGGAGGAAGAAATGAATTCTATGATTGGTAGGACTAAAGGTGTTGATATAGAAAAAACATTTTCAGCGCCACAAGCAAGAAGATTAGGAGAAAAAGCAGAAAGAATTAGGTTGTTTGTTCCAAATACAGCTGAAGATTTATTAGGTTTGTCTTATAGGTTTCTTGGAAAAGGTAAACAAGGGGATAAGGATATGCAGTTCTTTAAAGATAATCTATTTAATCCGTTAACAGAGGCTAATATAAAATTTGAAGCGGAGCAGGTAAAATCAGAAAAATATTTAGCAGAAGCAAAAGAGATAATAGCTGAACAAGGTGTTGATTTGACTGCTGAAGCAATTGACGGGTATACTAATGATCATGTTATAAGAATTTTTATGTGGAACCGTAGAGGTTACAAAGTTCCTGATTTAGATCCTGAAACATTAGGAAAAAAACCAGGCCCTGAGCAAGCTAAAATAGTAAAATATGCAAGACAAAATTTTGATATTATTGCAATATCTGACGCTATAGAAGCGGCTTACCCTGATCTTCAATATGGCAAACCAAATGAAAATTGGGTAACAGGGACTATTACAACTGATTTATTAGAATTTACTAACGAAATAACCAGACAAGAAGTTTATAAAAAGTTTTTTGATAATGTGCAAGGTATGTTTGGTAAATTTGATACAAGAACAGGAAGATTATCGGGGACTATAGCTAATAAAATTAGAGCAACTTACGGTAATACTTTTATGAAAGCGCTAGAAAGTTCAATGTACAGGATTTACACTGGTAGAAATAGGTCTTATCAATTAGATGACAAAGGTAATATAATGCTAGACTGGATGAACAATGCTATAGGTAACATAATGTTTATTAATAGTAGATCAGCTTTACTTCAAACTATTTCTCATATAAACTTTACAAATTGGACGGATAATAACCCGTTAGAGGTTGGCAAAGCATGGAAAAATCATAAACAATTTTCTGAAGATTTTAAATCAATTTTCTTTTCTGATTATTTAAAAGCAAGAAGATCAGGTTTAAGAACAGATGTTCAAGAACAAGAAATTGCGGAAGCGGCTAAAAATTCAAAAAACGATATTAGATCTATGATAGCTGTAGTTCTTAAAAAAGGTTTTATGCCTACACAATATGCAGATAGCTTCGCAATCGCTTTAGGGGGCGCTTCTTTTTATAGGAATAGAACAAACACGTATATAAAACAAGGTATGGATAAAGCTGATGCAGAACAAAAAGCTTTTGGTGAAATGCGTGAAATAGCGGAAGACACACAGCAATCAGGTAGACCTGAAAAAATATCTATGGAGCAATCCGGGCTAGGTGGTAGATTGATATTGGCTTTTCAAAATACACCTATGCAGTACAATAGATTAATAAAAAGAGCTATTCAGGATTTGTATAACGGAAGAGGTTCAGCTAGAGAGCATATAAGTAAAATAATTTATTATGGTATAGCCCAAAATGCTTTATTTTATTCATTGCAGCAAGCATTATTTACCGTAATATTTGATGAACCTGAAACAACTAAGGAGGAAAAGAAAGAAAAAGAAAGATACTATAGGCTAATAAACGGTATGTCTGATTCAATATTAAGAGGATCTGGGATGTTTGGCGCTTTAGTTTCAACAGGTAAAAACACTTTATTAAAAGTTTTAGAAAGAGAAGGCTTTGATGAAAAAGCGATTGAAGAAATTGCTAATCTTTCACCACCGCTTGGAAAGAAAACAAGACAATTGTTTGACATAAGAGATAAATTCCAATATAAACAAAATAAAGAAAAAATAAAAGAGCTGGGCTTGGATACAAGAAATCCAGCTATATTAGCAGCAGCTGACGCATTATCATTTGGAATTAATTTACCAGCTGATAGAGCTTTAAAGAAAATAAATAATTTAAGAACAGCCTCTGAAAAAGAAATTGAAATGTGGCAGAGAATTGCCTTAGCATTAGGTTGGAGCAATTGGGAGTTAAATATAGATTTAGATAAAGAAAATAAACTATCGCCTAAAATAAAAGGCGGTATTAAAGACGGAATAAAACAATCAAAAATAAAATAGTTATGCCAAAAGACGCGTGTTATAAAAAAGTAAAAGCAAAATATAGAGTATTCCCATCTGCGTACGCAAGTGGAGCAATAGCAAAATGCCGTAAGGTTGGTGCTGCCAACTGGGGTAATAAATCTAA
>Ga0208669_1000858_pt1 | contig 11689 bp, 8 predicted proteins | sample 21_taG_FD_184095 | JGI IMG/M metagenome (GOLD analysis project Ga0208669, IMG submission 184095) | Marine viral communities from the Subarctic Pacific Ocean - 21_ETSP_OMZ_AT15319 metaG (SPAdes) (version 2) | ecosystem: Environmental > Aquatic > Marine > Oceanic | place: Pacific Ocean | collected...
TAACCACAAAATCCTACTATGTTAAGTAAGGATAAATTATATTGTTTGGTTTTTTGAGTTTGAATAGTAAGTAGAGCTAAACCAATTAACATCCCTATCTTTCCTATATGTGAATTTATAAAATAAGGTGATAACATCATAATGGCTGTACCAAGATATATCACTCCATATTTATATAATTTTTCGTTCATTTAATACTCCGTAAAAGGGGGGAAATTAATCCCCCCTAAAATTACTTAGAAGTTGACTGTCAACCCTATGTTAGCATAACGTGGTGTTCCTAAGAATACCTCTGCGTTATGTGGTAGGTGAAGTTTATCACCGAAACCATTATAAGGACTGTTATCAACTGCGTCTTGTACGTAAAGTGCGTCAAGAGCGTTGAAAATGTGACCAGTTAGACTCATATCAAGACCACCAACTTTTGGTAGTTTGTATGAACCATGTAGGTCTAAACGATTGTAAGACGGTGCTTCCCAAACTTGACTTCTGTCAGCTCCCGCGTCTGTACCATCGTATTCTCTTGAATCAGGACTCCAATCAGCGTAGTTCTTATCGTACATTTTAAAGATACCTTGTAGTCTAAGACCTTTGATTGGTGTAAGTGTTGCTCCTAAGACATAAGATGTCTGCGGTTGGTCACCTACCATTAATCCATCAAGTGCGTAGTTATATGGTGTCTGAGTAACTCCAATGACTTGACCTTCAGCGTTGTATTGGTCTTCTTGGTAGTTACCTTTTGCGTCACCATCAAACTTCCATGTACCAAATGATACTGCTGCGTCTAAACGAACCAATTCATTAAGTTTCATAGAACCTTCAATTTCAAGGCCTTGATGTTTCTGATTAATACCACTAAGGAAGATAACATCAGTATCACCCGATGAACCTTGACCAGACTGAACTGCCTTTGTCAAGTTTCTATCTTGCCAATCAGTATTATATACGTTTACTTTTACAGCTACGTTCTCAGTTTTGAAGTTTACACCAGCTTCAGTTGATATGAATTTCTCATTATCAGGATCTGAAGATACAGTACCATCATAATAGATTACGTTATCCATAATTGGTGGTTTCTGAACGTATCCAGCGTTACCAAAAACAGATACATTGTCATCTACATCATACGTAGCACCACCCTTAACTTGGAAAGTTGAGATAGCGTCTGCTTTAACTACTTCGTTAGCTACTGTAAAGTGGTCTTGGTAGGAATACTTAATACTTGATAATCCACCCATACCATAAACATTTAGTTTATCAGCTGTGTAGTTACCTTGTAAAAATCCACCAATCCAATCAACCGTTGTTGAGTTGAAATAAGCTACTTCATCACCTAAACGAACAACTTTACCATCAGGTGCGTTGTCATCAGCATAATCTACGTAGTAGTCACCACCAAGTAGGTCACGAACTTCTCTAGCGTGTTCGATTCCTGCAGTTCTCCAATCAAGACCCACTTGAACTTCAAGTTCGTCTGATACATCATAGTTTAATTTAGAAATCAAACCATAAGTATTTTGTCTATTGATTGAGTTACGAAGAATACCTTTTGAACGATTTTCAGTTGCGTGAAAATCAGTATCAACTCTGTCTGAATTGGTTGCAATAGCTGCGTTCCAATCCCATTGCCAGGGTGAACTTCTATACCACTTCTGTCCTTCAACGGCTGGAGCTCTGAATGAAGAACCATATGTACCAGTACCACCACCAGAACCACCACTCCAATACAATACTGAACTTAGTCTTGTCTTTTCGTTGATAGTCAAGAAATGGTTGATGTTCATTAATGGTTTATGGAAATAGTTCTCTCTTTCATTTAAGAAATCAGAACTATATCTGTTACGTAGTCCTTTATCAAACAATCCACCAACTCCATACATATACCAATATTGTTGACCTTTATAGTCTGAACTAACAGGAGCCCAATTTTGGTTGAATGTACGACCACCTTCTGTTTCGAACTTAGCACCTTCTTCAAATGCACTGACATCATATCCATCAACATCACCTGCTAACTCTTGTGAGTAGGTAGCGATATTCTGTTTGTACAGATTTTGACCGTGACGTTGTGGTGCTCCAACGATGTAAGCCTCAATTCTGTGACCATCGTTGATTGCGTAAGTTGCTCCTAAGTAGTATGCCCAAGCGTCTGTCCATGTTTTGTCGATAATACCATCACCAGTTTTACGAACAATAGTTCCACTAAGTGCGAATTTATCACCAATAAGACCTGTATGTCCAGTTAACGTAGTTTTAAGAAAACCACCTGCACCAAACTCTTGTTTATACTTACCACCCCTCTCGAAAGCGGTAGGATCAGTTATGATGTTCATGGTTCCACCGATTGATGGCGTAGCTAAGTTGACTGCCGATAAGCCCCTTTGCATCTGAATTGATGCTGCAGCATCTCCAACACCGTCCCAATTAGACCAGTATACCCATCCGTTTTCCATGTCGTTTTGGGGAACACCGTTAATCATTACAGCTACGTTACGTTGGTTGAATCCACGAACATTGATACGAGCATCACCCGCACCACCACCTTGTTGAGTTGCATAAACCGATGGTGTCGTGTTAAGAATCATCGGAATATCTTGACTACCAAGACGTACTTCCATATCTTCTTTTGTTACCATCGAGTAAGCAACAGGTGTTTTTTCATCAGCTCGTGAAGCTAAAACTTCAACGTCTGATAACTCTATCACATTTAGTTCAAGTGCGAAGTTTACGGGTTGAACCGTACCTTCAACTACTTCTACTTCTGTGGATAGAGGTTTGAATCCAATAACTGTTGCTGTGATTGTGTAGTTTCCTACTGCCAAGTCAAGTGAAAATTCACCTGAGTCGGTAGATGTAGTACCAATATCAGTACCCACTACTACAATGTTAGCATTAGCTAAGGGATTTCCTGCATCTGATGTAACTTTCCCCGTTACCGATTGTGCAAATAACATCATCGGTGTAAGTATAGTCATCATCATAGCAATTAGATTACGATTTCTCATATCGAATCTCCTTGTTATTGTTGAATTGACGCATTTTTCCATAGGTGCGTCACCTGCCTATCTGGGTATGTGAAATCTTAATTACCATATTCTTGGTCATCATTATCACCAGTTAAACTTGGAACTTCACAACTATCGTTGTTACAAAATTTATCTATTTCGGCCTCTTCATTTTTGATTACACCGAAAGATAAGTTTCCAAGTTTTTTCACTTGTTTACCATATTCTTTTTCATCAATTGATTCATATGGCATTTGTGGATATGCACCCCAATCGTGTCTTGGTAATAAGGATATACCCTTTAAGTAATACTGATAATAATTCAGTACGTTCGGTATTTGATTACCCTCTTCTTCAGGATCAAAAGTTACCGTACAACTTACTTGATTGTCTGCCCAATGTCTTTGCATAAAAGCTGCTAAACTAAATTGTTCCCATATAGAAAGTTCCCCCGCTGTTCGTATTCCCTCACCTACATCTACTGGTACCTCGACAACCAATGTAGAGTCCTCTGAACCAAATGCAGGTTCTATTTTATAACCTGTCTTTTTCAAAGGTTCTATTAACTCTGAATGTTTTGATAACCTGATTCTTCTAATATAGAATCTTGATTCAGGATAATGTAAACCAGGAGTAGCACCCGCTAATAGTGAAACTGTACCACTTGGTTTTACTGAAGTAGTTTTGATGGAACGTGGTACTGCAAACCAATCGGAATACATCTTATCCCAATCTTGAATAACATCATAACCATTTTCTAACCATTTTCTAAGTTTATGTAACCCACGATTAGTTATAAACTGTGCTACTCCACTAACACTACATCCAATTCTTCTATTTCTTAACATCACTCTATTGGTATCACTCCAATGAGTTCTACCCAATGTTACTGTTTTTGCATATAAATAAGCATATTTTAATGTTCTAGCATAATCTTCAAAGTCATCATGATTATCAGGAAATGTTTCTACCAAACAACATAATTCGTAACTTTCTAATGTTTGTTCTAAACAAGGATTTCCACCCATAGCTCTATGGTCTTTGTCATCTCCACCATTTTTCATTCTTGAGTAGTGTCTCATGTTTTCTAACCACGCTAAACCTGGTTCACCATTATCTACAATTCTCTTGGATACTTCTGTATAATCCATACCGAGTTCTGCAAAGATAGAGTTATTACTTGTCCAACCATATTGGTCACGATGTGGATTTACTTTATAGTTTTTTAAGTCTAAGTATTCTTCTGAGTGTGGATCTCCGAATACAATCTCAGCTGTTCTTCTTACATTACCAGCTACAACACACTTACCAATCAGATTCATTATGTCTACGATTGTTGTGATTGTGATTGGTTCCCCACTATTTTTCTCTAATACTTTTCTAATATCTTCGTGTACTTCTTCCAATGGTTCAGGTCCTGAACTCATACCACCAAAGCCTTTTATTGGAACACCAGCTGGTCTGACTTTACTATAGTCAAAACTTACTGAAGCTGTCCCATGAAAATAACTTTCTAATAGTAGTTTCAAAGATTCTACCCAACCCTCGCGAGTATCTGGTATCTCAAATACTTCTTCATTTCTATCTTTGTTTACACCTTTGACTACAATCTCTCCTGCACCTTTTGTATCAAATCCTACTCCAACACCTAACATACTTGCATCCATTAGGAAACAAAATGGTTTGGAATAATCTTCTTTAATTGTTTTTGTTGATACGAACGCACAATTGTTTAGTGCTGCATACAAACCTTTTTCTTCAGTAATTGGCGTTCCCATAGCCCACAAACCACGACCTGGTGGTAAGAACTTCATTGTAAAAATTCTATCATACATTTCTTGAGCGGACTTTTGAGCTTGCCATGCATTCCAACCTAATTGATGTGATTCAATATGATTCTTTTGCATAGAGTAAGTGCCTTCTACAACCCTCTGAACGGTTTCCCACCATCTTTCATTTTTACCATCTTCTTTAATTCTTGAATATGTTCTCATATAGACCAATTCACCTAATCCATTAAAACCAAATGGTGGTTTCTTTCTTTTGTATTTATTTATAAACCCTTCGGATAACTTAAATTTTTCCATGATACTCCTTATAATCTTTCGTGAAACATTTTATTTTTAAACTCCAAGTATAACTATAATATATACTCCACAATAGCAACTAATATATATAATTTTTTCGATTTTTATATTAAAATTTCTTTGAAGTTTTATTCAAACCCATCTGAGTCGAAATCCTTCTTCTTTTGTGCCAATGTTTTTCTAATATACTCATCAGCATTATTCATTTTTCCTTGTGCCTCCTTTCCACCTTGAGTACTACTTTCATAAATCATAATGTAACCTGTATTAGTATTAATAGTTGCAGGGAATGTAATACCATCAGGCCCAAATCTATTTTTAATTACATGGAACCTACCTGTATTTGCTATTTTATCTTCTACTTTTCTACTCATACTCATAACAAAGTCAGCAGTCATAACTTTAGAATAATCCTCTGATACTTTACTTGCATCAATCACATCCTCTTCTAAAGATGAACGATTTGCTTGTGAAGCAGTCCAACATGGAATATCAAACTCACCAGCCATACCACGAAGTTCTTCATAGATATGTCCTAATTGATGTCGTTTCTCAGTAAAGTGTTGTGTTGATTTCATGATATCAGCATAATCCACAATAATTAAATCAGGTTTGATTCCTTGTAGTTCACATTGTTGTAAGTGAGCAGTTAATGTGTTTACACTTGCAGTTCTTGTTGGGTAATATTTTATAACCAACTCACCTTTTAATTTATTTATAGCCTTCAATACATCTTCTTTGTAATACTGAAGATTACCCGTTGGTTGTCCACTTACTATTGTATCATATCTCAATCCTACATACTGAGCATTTAACTCTAATGTATAATGAATTACGGTTTTACCTTGTGCAACTGCATGTGCACCTAACGCCTGTAGTGTCCAAGATTTACCAATACCTGCTGGTGCAACTACAACTCCAAGTTCACCACCTGCTAATCCACCATCCATCAATTCATTTATACTATCCCACTTTGTTGGTAAAGTTACTCTTGTTTGTTGTGTCATTCTCTCTTCAAAACCAGTAATGTATTCGTGTCCGATATCTCTCTCAACACCTGCAGTCATTGCCCTATCCATCACACCTTTTATCTCATCATATTGGTGATTATCCAATAACTCAACCGATTCCATAATGGCATTCTTTATAACTTGATTCTTACAAAACTCTAAACACTTTTCTTTTACAAACTCTAAATCTGGTGATTCTCTATGTGACCAAGCCTGTCGTAAAAAATCTACTACACCAGATTTCAATACATCATTCTCTATCTCATCAATAAAAACTTTCAATGCTTCCATTGTAGGTACAGTTTTATATTTCGTAAAATAATCTTGTATTGTTTTTATAATAAACTTATTAGAGTCAGAATCAAAATAACTTACTTCAAGAATATCAATAATTTGTTTCATGAACTTTACATCAGTTAATAAACTTACAATAATCTTACTCTGAAAGGATGTTCCGTATTGTACTAAAGTTTCACTCATTTATTTCCCTTTTTAAATACAAATATTGGTTCTGTTTTTATTCCTTTACCGGCAACACTTGATAATATCAAATCTACGGTAGGTTCTTGTGTGAACCCAATATCGTTTGATATCCTTACAGTTTCTTTTTCTATAAATTTATATTTAGGTGTATTTGCAATGTTGATTAACATATAACCATTCTTTTTTAATCCGTAATAACAATTTTTTATAGTTTTCTTTAGAAATCCATCTATCCACTCATCTGAAGTTGGGAACTTCTTATAACTTTGAGTAGGTTCATCTGAATATTTCTCTGTATCAAAATAAGGTGGTGAGGTGAAGCATAAATCTAACGAATCTACTTCAGGTCGAAATTCCTCACTACCTTGTTTATAAATATCAATCTGTTTTCCAAGATAAAGAAAATCTTTTTTTATTTTTAGTAAACCTTCATATGTTTTAGTTGAAGGTTCGGTTCCTATATAATGTTTAGTGTTTTTTGATGCTAAAAATCCAATCAATCTTCCACCCCAACCACAACTCATATCCCAAATTACTCCATCACCACCAAACTTCTCATAAATAACTTTAGCGGCACTTGGTCTGAAGTTACTTACTGCCTGAGAACCTTGATATAATTTTAATGATTGCCTAAATCTATTTTCTGTAAATTTATTGTTACCGTGTTTCTCTTGCCATTTCCACGTTTTTCTAATTATAGTTTTAAGTAAATCATCATCTTTAAAATATCCAATTGGTGGCATTTTAGAACTCCCACATTGAACATCTACCCAATGAGGAAAATAACTCCATGCTAATCTAAGAGCATGCATTGTTTGTTGAATTTGATTATCGATAAAGATACTGTTTGTATCTAATCTTTTTAATGAATTTATATGTGAATGTCTCTCTTCATCACGTACAGTATAATGTGGGAATCCGTTTTTCCTATAGTATTTAAATATCCACTCAATACCATCCTCAATATCAATAGAGTTTATATCACTTGTAACCCTATGATAATTTAATTCTAACTCATCAATATCTACAAATTTCTCTAAAACACTATAATCTACGTTCATTCTATGTCTCTGTACATCTCTTGTACTTTTTTATCATAGAACTCTTGAGTTTTTTTCTCACGATATTTTTGTTTAGCTAAAGCTAAAATCTTTTCTCGATTACGCATATAATGTTCCATTTGCCAACGGCGTTGGGCCTTTTTCTTTTCATCTTTTGTAAAATATTTTTTCTTACGTCCCATGTGTTTTCTCCGCCATTTGATTCATTCTATTAAATGTAGAATGTAACCAACTATTCAAATTAGGTAAGGCTGTATACATTTTATCTTCTAAAAACATTTTTTGAAATTTATGTTTTACTATTCTCTGAATTGGATTAGATGTTATATTCTGTATTTTTAATTTAGAATGACCTGAAATATTTACATCATCCAAATCCATAAGTTTTTTATTTAATAACATTTGGTCTTGTGAGTTAGATATATCTTCACAAAGTTTATATGTACCTTTTTGAGTTGATGCACTTTTTAGTACATCATCTAAAGTATATTTATGAGAAGTTTCTAAAAAAGGAAAATGTTTTATCAATGATTTCAATCCAACACCCTTTACTCCAGGTATACTGTCACTTACATCACCATCTAACATTCTATACAATAAAAAATTATGAGAAGAAATACCATACTCCTCTACCACTTTTTCTTCATCATACATTTTCTTTTTTGTTGGTGAATATACTCTGATATTTTCATCAACCAACTGTATAAAATCTTTATCGGTTGACATTATAGTAGATTTTGAATCTTTGAATATATGTTTTGCACAATATCCAATCACATCATCTGCCTCTATGTTATCCATATTGATTATGGTAAGTGGTAAGCACTCTAAATATTGCACAATCCTATTTAACTGAAACACCATCATTTTCTTTTCCTCTTCACGAGTTAAAAAATCATGTGTTCTGTTCAAACGATGAGACATTTTTCTTCCCATTTTGTATTGTGGAAAGATTTTTCTACGGCGGTTAGACCCACCTTTACCATCAAAAACGATGATAGTGCGGGTGGGCCTTGTCATATTAATAGTGTAACCAATTGACCTTAAAAAACCTACTATTCCACCAATGTGAACCCCATCTTCATTGGTAGTAGGTATTGCTGAAAACACTCTAATAAAAGTGTTCAGTCCATCTATTAGTAAAACCGAGTCGTTTGGTTCACCACTATCTACTTTACCGCCAGATTTTTTAATCTCATCGAGTATTGATATGTAACGTTTGTTAGTCACCAATAACCTCATCTGTGAATTCTACATCATCAATACCAAGTTTCTCTTTGTATTGTAATATAACCTTGTCACAAATGATTTTATAAACATACTCCCTCAATTCGTCATTATTGGTAATCAAATCTTCCCAATCTTTTGATTGGAACTTATGTTCTTTACCTTGTTCATCTGTAAGAGTATACCATGCTCCACCAACCTTAACTAACTTATGTTCTTTAAGTACGGTTAACCAAGCACCATAATTATCAATTCCTCTATCGAAATACATATCATAGTCTGCGTGTCTTAATGGTGGGCCCAATCTGTTCTTTACTATTTGAGCCCTACATTTCATACCCAATACATTTTTACCTGTATCTTTAATCTGTCCCATATTCTTTAAACGAATACGAGTAGATGCATGAAATGGTAATGCCTTTCCACCACTTGTAGTCCAAGGATCTCCAAACATTACACCAAGTTTTTGTCTCAGTTGATTCGTAAACACAAGAGCAACTCTCTCTCTACCAATCATCTGAGTAATCTTTCTCATAGCCTTTGAAATAATGATGGCCTTTGCAGTAGCCCAACCATCTTTATCAAAATCCGCTTCCAACTCTACTTTCGTAGTTGCGGCTGCTAATGAATCAACTAAGATAGTCACTAATCTATCTTTATCTGATTCTCTTACTTTAGTTACGATTTCTTCAATCGCTTCAAAGATATCTTCTACGGTTTCTAAATGTAGATATAACATCTTACCCATATCAATTCCAATTACATCCATGAACTCTTGAGAAACAGAAGTTTCAGTATCAATATAAACTGCAACTCCACCCTTCTTCTGAGTTTCTGCGAGAATGTGAGCACCAAGTAGTGATTTACCACTTGATTCTAATCCATTGATTTCCGTAATTCTACCTACAGCAATACCACCATTTGGTTTATTTGATATTGCCAAATCCAACATAGAACTACCAGTGGATATGAAATCCTTGATATCGGTAGGTGTTGTATCCGTACCATCAAGAAAGTATGCTACTTTCATATCTTTGAACTTTTTATTTAGTGAATCGGCCAGTACATTGGCTAAAACATCATTTACAGACATTCATCTTCTCCAAGTTAAGAGTGGGTGGCAGATTAGTACCACCCACCATAGGTTATTTAACTATTAAATAAATCATCAAAAGCATCAGCTGTGTTTGATACTTTTGAAGTTTCTGAAAGTTGACTTGTGGAAACAGTTTTTTCTTCTGATTCCTCCTCTGATGATTCTGACTCATCAGGATTCAACCATTCATTCAATACCTCAGTTAAATCATCATAACTTTGTTCTTGATAGATTTCACGAATGTCTTGTTGTTTCTTTACTGATTCCAAGACCTCTGGATCATCTGAGACTGGTGTTTGATTTGGTTTAACCCTAATGTTAGTTTTAGGGAAACTTGCACCTGTCTCTTCTGCTGATAAGAATTCCACTACAACATCACGACCATTTACAGGATCTGTGATATCACCATAGTCAGGATCTGCAATGATTGAAAGAAGTTCTTGGTAAACAGTTTTACCAAATCCCCAAAATTTCACTCCTTGTTTCTCCTCACCTCTAACGATAACTGGTGCAAAAGTTCTCATTTTTGCTTCCAATTTACGAGAAAGTTGGTAATCTTCTTTGTTACCACTTGCACGAAGTTTTTGTGCAAACTCCTCAATCGGGTCAGGACGACCAAAACTGATTGGTGATAAGTAAGAACGATTATTTAAATTGTAATGAAAAAACAACTCGATAAAAGGATTGTCCTTATTGAATTCATAAGGCACAATTCTAATTTGTGTTTTACCTGGTTGTGGTTTCCAAAGACTTGAAGTACGATTGTTTGTGGTCTGAAGTTGACCAAGACGTTTACGGATTGCGGTTAAGTCCATTTAGTAATCTCCTATTATTATTATTCATTTGTTATTGTTTAATCAAGTGTAACCTTGATACATAAATAAGTATAACCTCACTTGACTAAAATCAATTTTTTTTCACTTTTTTAAAATAAAAAAAGAGACTCGTGTTTTTAAGTTTGTAGTATAGTGGAAACTAAAAATCGTGAGCCTCTTTTTTAAAATGTTAGAAATTTTGGGGATGTAGGACTAGCGATTACCTACAACTTTCAGCTCAGATTTTTTTACACCTTATACCTACTACCCAACAGTTACGTTGATTCTCTTCATAGAGGGTTAGTCTACGTCAGAGTGAGTATAACCTCTGTAGTATTGCCTTATCTCTCTGAGTTTAGATTAATTCGGCCACTAAGATGGGATTTCGGAGTTACCCTTACCCATAACAAGGTCAATAGAATCGCTTCTATTTTATTTATCTGAAAGTACATTCTTCAACTACTATCGTAGGGTATTTTCAACATTTAGCCGAATACCAACTCACCACAAGTCTTGAAGCGGATTACCTTATGGGCTTCTAAAGTCTACCCATTATTCGGTCAATCCCATACGAAGTTAATTACTCCTCGTACTTCTCAAAAATTTCAAAAAACAATGTCTCTATCTCTAAAGACATATAATATATATGTATATAAAATCTCAAAATACATTTTTTTTTATTTTTTTTTAATTTCTTCTTGTTGCTCTTCTACCACTTGATTTCGAACTTGAACTTGAAGAAGAACTTGATGAACTTCTGTTAGTTGATACATTCGAACTATTAGTGTAAGTGTTATCGTTAGAAGAACTTGATTGTGTGCTTCTTGTTCTTGTAACCGTTAAATTTGTTTGAGGTGAACTACCATCTCTACTTGTGGTAAACGTTCTTTGTTTTCTTTCACCTG
>Ga0208669_1000859_pt1 | contig 11687 bp, 12 predicted proteins | sample 21_taG_FD_184095 | JGI IMG/M metagenome (GOLD analysis project Ga0208669, IMG submission 184095) | Marine viral communities from the Subarctic Pacific Ocean - 21_ETSP_OMZ_AT15319 metaG (SPAdes) (version 2) | ecosystem: Environmental > Aquatic > Marine > Oceanic | place: Pacific Ocean | collected...
TTGCAACAATAGTTTCTACGAGTTGTCTAATCTATGTAGTTATGTGGCTAGATGCTCTTAGGAAAGGGTGGCTTGTATAGCCAATTAAAATAATAAAGGAGTTAATATGTTAGAGAAAATAAAGAACGGTGCTGATGGTGCAATAGATGTTGGCATCAAGTTAATCAGCCTATCAATTATATTGCAAGTTATCTTTGGACCAAAGGTAGCCTTCCTAACTGGAGATGTAATTGGTTCTATACTGGGTATAGTATGGACTTTAGGAAACGGTGGGCTAGCAGGCATCATTGCTGCTGTTATTATCTGGAAGCTACTCGACAAAGACATAGTCGATGAGCTCAAGGACTAAGCCTAAAAACTCTGGCGGTCTTGTTCAAATGGACAGGACTGCTAGACTCTACCAAGAACTCAAGAAAAAGAAAACAACCAAGCCGAGGGAATTATGGAAAAGGGACTGGACAAAATAAACCCTTCACATTATCAGAAGGGAAAGATAGAAGTAATAGATTTTATATTAGACCAAAAGATGAGCTACCTAACTGCAAGTGCGTGTAAGTATTTGTGTCGTTGGGAGCACAAGCATCTTGGTGAAGGTAGGCTAGATGACCTAAGAAAGGCACGCTGGTTTATTGAGAAACAGATAGAAGAGATACTCAAAGAAGAAGACATCAAATGATTATCTTTAACATAGCACCAGTGGTCGCTAGCCGAGCACGAGTTACACGCTGGTCTACATACTTTCCAAAGAAGTACACACAATTCAGAAAAGATTTTAGAGAGTTACTTGAGAAATACAAAGCAGAACCAGTAGATGGTTTGTTGTATGTCAAGCTAGATTTCTATGTTCAAATACCTAAGTCTTGGTCAAAGAAAAAGAAAGCAGAGAAAGAAGGGAAACACTGCGACAACAACGCTGACCTAGATAACTATGTTAAGGCAGCATTAGACAGCTTAGAAGGTAAATATTATAACAACGACAAGCAGATAGCTATGATTAGAGCAAGGAAGTATTGGTCTAACGATGGTCGTATTACATTTGAGATGGAGGAGATATGACTCAAGAAGAATTGCAAGACATATCTAGTAAGAAGTTGGGCATAGTAATGACACCAACTAAAGACAAGTTCTGCACGTTTGATGCACACAGTTATGATTATGTAGTTGAGTTTAAATGTAGAAGAACACACTATGACACACAACTAATAGAGTACAAGAAGTACAAAGCTAACCTTGAACAAGCAGACGAAAGCGGAAAAGAATTTCTATACATAATATCTACACCTAATGGTGTGTATGTATTTAATGTGAGTGAGTTACGAGATCAGGGCTATGACTTTAAATGGGAAGACAGACGTATGCCATCCAAGACAGACTTCTCTGGTCAGTACCACTTAGATAAAAGAGTAGGTTATATAGATGTTAAATGTAAGAGTTAAACTCTTGAACACTCATTTCTTGACCTTGCCAGTTCTCACCAGTTTTTCTTATCCAGGCTCTTTCCATTCTTATGCTCTCCTCATTACTAAGTTTGTTGTTGTATTGAGCAGCTGGTCCTTTAGGGTCTTCACCCATAGCAACAAGTAAATCATAAAAATTATCAAACTTGTTATTGCTACCAACCTCTCTTGGGTCAACAGTAATTCCAACAGGAGTCCACTTAGTGCTACCGCCTAGTGAAATTCCATCCTGATCTCTCTTAGCTTTTTTTAACCTAAGACTGTGCTCAATCCCAGCCTCCTTCAAATACCTAGACATCTGACCTAGTTCTCCAGGTCTGCGAGAAAGCTCATTTAATACAGAAGCTGTGTTGCTTTCTCTGTATTCTATATCACCTGTCTTTGGACTTGCTTGTGCTTGAAATGTTCTTTTCTTAGGAGCTAGTCTATTACGTTCTCTATTTATTGCAGTGTCTCTTTCTTTGGCAGTAATTACACCAGCATTAAATTGACCTTCTCTAAATTTTATTTCCTTACTAAGTAGCTGATTAATCTTCATATCTAATGCTGGGTCTTTAGCAACCTCATTAGCTTTTTTGTTAAACTCTTTGTATCCAGGTACTATCTCTGTTCCACAAGCCATTAGTCATCCACTCCAAATAAATTCTGTGCTGGTTTAAATCCTACACCAGCAGCACCAAAAGAACCATCAAGGCTCTTAGCAAACCAATCCCCTAGATTACCAAACACACTGACATCTTCCAAACCATCCTCATCAGCAGTCCATACTGGTGTTATTACATCAGCATATAGAGTATCGATTGCACCTATAGCAGTACCACCTAGTGAAGTCACAGCACCATCAGCAAATCTACCAGCACCAAGTATCATACCTGGAGCACCAGTAAGTCCCATCCTATCTATGGTTTCTTTGAATGATGGGTCTTCAAAGTCTTGTCCCTTGATTGCATCCTTGAGCATCTCACCTGTGTATACAGCAGCGTAACCAAATGCAATAGCACCTATCACACCAACAGCAGCTCCATAGTCTGGAGTACACTGCTTTGGGTTCAGCTTTCTAAGTAGTCTTTTAACTACTGTATTACCAAACACAACTGGGAATGTCTTGAGCTGTGCAATGATAGCCATCCTAGGGTCTGACATCCATAATGGTTTGTTACTAGCTCTTGGGTGTACCACAACATCATCAACTACCTTCTGCATCCAAGGTATAAGCAAGTCTCTTACAGTAACATCAAGCTCTCTTACATCTTCCTTTTTCTTTTTCTTCCTGTTAGCTGGTGCTACTTGTCTTGTTTCTCTCTTGACTACTGTATCTAGTATGTCATCTCTTGTTATGTCTATCTTGACTCTACCGTTCTCACCTCTAAATGCATTAGCGATCAGGCTGAAATCTTGTCTAGTCAATCCATTTTCTTTTAGTTCACTGTCAAGCCTACGCTGGTCTATGTCTTTTATATCTCCAGCTATGATGCTGTTAGCCTTGTGGTTTAGGTTAGCCATCCACGCTTGTGCAGCCCAGTTCCTGTTGAAGTTAGTAAACTGTGTAAGCATACCACCCAGTGGTGTTCTAAAGTAAATGCTAAGTACCTTGTTGGTATCTGTTGCAAATATTTGGTCTAGCCTTTCATTAACCCTTGGGTCTAGGTTAAATCCTAGTGTAGCCATAGCTGTTGCACTTTCGCCAGGCTCTATGTATTTACCAGACATACCCTTTCTTGTACCATCTATTGCATACTTAAATGCTTTAGGTAGTGTAGCTAGCATATTACCAAAGCCAGCTCTCTCACCTATCCAAGCAAGCTCTGATAGTGACGATAGTGTTGCTAAACCTAAGTGAGTTATAGCACCTACAGTAGTAGCAACTTTAGACGCGGCCAAAGCATTCGGGTTTGCATCCTTCTTGTATATGTTATGTGATGCATCATACAAGTCATAGGCTCTGTCTACTTCTTGTTGTGTAATCTCTCCAGCTCTTTGCAATTTGCCAAGCTCTGATTTTAATTTAGACGCATCCTTACCAAAGATGTTAGCTGATGCAACACGAGTTGCTGCATTCTGTAAGTAGTTAGTAAGAACCTTCTCTATGTTCTGCTCTCTAAAGTTAAGCCCTTCTTTGTCTGCTAGTGAATCTAAGTTTGACCAAGCCTCACTTCTGGACTTCTCAAAAGATTTCTTTCCTTGACCATCAAAGGCTGGGTCATCTGGTCTGTCTATCCTAACTGATGGGTCATAGCCATTAACAATACCATCAGCAATCTCAGCAGCTTCTTTTGGACTAATCTCTTTTACCTTTCCACCTTTACTGGCAACTGCTTGCTTACTGGATTCAACTAAGAGTCTAATGAAATCATCTTTGTTGGCCTTAACTGCCTCTTTGCTAATTGGGTTAGTCAAGTAATCTTCTACTGCTTGTGACTCAGCCAGCAAACCATTGTCTACCATATCTCTTCTTACAAGCTCTATGGTTTCTTTGATAGTTTTTATGTCACTCTCTAGCTGTGCTGTGTTGCCTTGAAATTCTTTAGGAAGGTTTGCCTTTGGTCTCTTTGGGTCTATTCTATGCAACAAGTATGCACTCATCTCTGGACTAATGTCCTTGCCTATCTGACCAATAAACATCTTCTTGTCTGAGTATCTATTAACTATGTTGATTACATTCTTAAGATACTGACCACTCTTTCTTTCTTTCAAGTTAAAGAAGTTATCTCTTACACCTTGCTCACCAGTTCCAGTCTCTGTTGCTTGGAACATTTGTAGTATTCTATTAGCACCTTGATATACAGCACCAGACTGAGCTCTATTTCTTAGCTTAAGCAGTGGGTCTGTTCCTTTAAATGCTATAGCACTTGTTAGTTGTTGTGCTGACTCTTTAACATCAACACCAGTAAGACTTTTAAGTGCCTTGTTTCCTTTGTCTGCAAGTAACTTAAACTGTGACTCATAGCCCTTGCCTTCTGGTAGTTTAATTTGTCCCTTGACTGCATCTAAAGTGTCTGGTGCATTAGCTAGCAAGTCTCTGTTGTAATTCTTAACCAGCCTTCTTGCAGTAGATAAGTCTCTGTTTTGCTCTCTGCCCACACCAACTGCTGCTGGAGTAGACGCGGCACCAGCTATAGGACCAGCAATCACAGCTTCTTCCATTAGCTCTTGCAGTCCCTCAGACGTGCCTAATTTTCCAGGGTCTTGGCTTGTTCCTATTTGCAGTGCCTTCTGTCCAGCCTCAGTAGCCATCTCTGTGCCTACAATACCAGCACCAAACTTAGCACCCTTGCCTATCTGTTTAGCTAGCTTGTCTCTGTTTGTATTGACAAGTTTAACTAAAGAATCTTTTGTTGCATTAACACCACCAGTGCCAAGAGCTTTAGTTAGCAACTTAGATGTTTCAGTTGCACCTCTCCTTGGTGCGATCAGGTCTAGATAAGTTACACCCATACCTACAGTTGCAGCCCAGCTTTTCTCTGTTGGTGTAAGCTCTCTGCCAGCAGCAGCCTCGTGCTCTGCAAGTGTGTCTGCAAAGTTCATATTGTATGTAGTGGCTGCAGTGCCCCAGTTAATAGCAGTTCCTAGTAGTTTGGTTACTGGTGTTGGTATAGCTTTCATAGTATTACCAATAGCAAAACCAAGCATAGGGGCTATGGTATTCATAGAGTTTAGTGCAGCTTTTTCTTTCCACCATTCAACTGGCTTCTCAGACTCAAGCAACCTACCAGGGTATTTGGACTGGAATCCACCTAGTGCTCTCTCTTGTCTTTCAGCAAACGCATCAACATTTGGAGTATCTATTCCTAAGATGTCACCAAAGGCAGACACACCTTCCCCTTGCATCTGTAGATACTGTGGGGTTGATGCCTCTAAAGCACTAAGCCTTCTTATTCTTTCTTCTTCTTGCTCTCTAGTAAGTGCCATATTATGCTACGTTTTTCCAGCCTTCTTCTTCAATCTGTTTAAATGCCTCTGCCTCAATTTGAGCTGGGTCAGCACCAGGGTATTGTTGTGTTAATTGTGTAATCCTGATCGCAACTGCATTTGCTATTGCTGGTAGCTGGTCTTTTTCTGCACCAAAAGTAAGCCAAGTATCTCCAAACTCTGACTTAACTTTATTCATAAGAGAGTCAGCAAGATTTTTGACAGAAGGTTTACCGAAAGGTGATGACAAAGTAGCTTGTGCTTTTGCTAAAGCAGTTTTGTTATCCATAATTCCTTTCTCTATTGCTGCAAATTGCTTGCTAGGTTCTGTCAGTTTTTCTCTTTGTTTAGGAGTTGAGCCATAGTAAGTCATAAGTGTAGCTAGCTTGCTAAGTCTGTTGTATCCTGGAGGTCCACCTTCCATAATAGGGTCAGTCAAAAACCCAGGTTTCTTTAGGTTCTCCATAATTCTTTCCATAGGATTTAATCCAGCTACTCTCTTTTTCTCTGCTTCAGCTGCATTTGCATCCATCAGTGCTTGTGTGTTTGCATCCATTGCAGCACTAGCTTTCTCTGCTTCTTGTTTTTGTAGCAAGCTAGCATTCGCTGCCCTGTCATCTGCACCAGAAGCATACAAACCTCCAGCACCAGCCAGTGTTGATGCTGTTCCACCAATTTTTAAAGGACTTAATGCTCTTCCTTTTTCCAGAACTGCTGGAATAAAAGGATTAGGTGCACCAACAAAGTTTGCTGGCGGTGGAACAATCTTGGGCTTCATTACATCTTTTCTAAAAAACCTGTCCATCAGACTGCCCATTTTTCCTCTCATCTTCATACCCTTATAAAGAGCACTAGCACCTCTTAGTCCTCCAGCAACAAGCGGTCCTCCTAGTGGAATAGCCATTGCACCGTAGCTTGCAGCCTCTAGTGGATTTTCTTTAACATAATCAAAGGCTTTTTCTCCAAAATTTCTAGCGTCCACAGGTGCTGGTGGTGTGTCTTCTACCCAAGTGCTGTTCATAGGGCAAGCACCCTTAACACCCTTGACTGGTTGTCCGTTGTACATACAAGGCATTATCTTTCTCCTTTAAAATTATTCATTATCTTCCACCTGTTAATCTTCTAGCACTTCTACTTCCAGTAGTTCTTGTAGGTGTAAATGGTTGTGGTCCTCTTCCAGTAGGCTTAGTTTTTGCTACCTTCACAGGTTTGTTTTGATTGTACTTAACCGTTACTCTCTTTGGTTCAGGCTTTTTACTTGTTGTCTTTATTACCGCAGGCTTTGGCTGGTCTTTTGTCTTGTTATATGCGTTTGCAAATATATTTACCATATCCTTTTGGGCTTGTTCTCTTTCTGCTTTTGATACTTCATTAAATAAATTGCTTCCAAGACCTATTGCCTCAAGCATAAGCTCGTTACCATCTGATGCATTCATAGCCTCAGTCCTAGCTGCTATCTCTTGTGCTGTATTTGCATCTATACCAGCACTAGGAGAGCCAGTAAATATAGTTGCAGGGTAATTACTTGCTTGGTTGCTAGGGTCTAGTGAACTATCAAAATTAACATTAACAGGAGCTGGCTCTTTAAATCCACCACCATCTCCATAGTTTCTCATATAGCCACTAAAATCTGCTGTCGGGTTGTTAATTTGGGTGTTGTACCTTTGCTTATCTAACTCGGCTTGGTTAGCATCAGCTTCTGCACGTTGTATTTCAAACTGGTTAGGAGAACCTACAGTGTTAATAACAGTTTCATCAAACAAGTTTCTTACTTGTGCTGTTTTATCTGCAAATGATTTAACTTGATTTCCCATAGCCTCCATCTCCGCTATAGCAGAATCACTTGTTGGCTGGTATGCAGGTCCTTTTTCCACCCACTTTTGTAAGAGACTCTTGTCTTGCTCTCCAGTAGGATTAAATCTAAAATCTCTTGTGTCTATATTGCTTGAAGCATCTCTGGCTGCTTGTTGTAATGGTGTCAGACCTTGTTCTGGTAAGTCATTAAATTCTGGCACTGGCAACCCAAGTTGAGGATTAGGTGTTCCTTGCATCATACCCATTTGAATAGCTGTAGTATCATCCATAGTCGTACCACGTTGTGACTCACGCATACCTCTTTCTATTGCATCAGTGTCATCCATAGTCGTGCCACGCTGTGAAGTAATCATACCTCGTTCTATATCAGCAGTATCATCCATAGCCATTCTAGGAATAGAAGCTGTTATAACATCATTAGGAAATCCAGACCTATCTCCCATAGCTGTCTCAGCTTGTGTTTGGTTATCCATAAGAGACTGGTTCAGCATATCTTGATATTGCTTGTCTGTTTCAGTCATATCTCCAGGGCTAGGAAATGTAGTGCTAGGAGGAGGATTGTTTGGTCCAAAGATTCCCATCTCATCTATAGTTTGCTGATAAGTTAGGTCAGCAGGTGAACCACCACCAACAAATCCAGGCATACTGACATCAGCACTCACTTCTATCTGAGGCAAGTCACTAGGCAATTGAACTGGGTTCATATTAATAGCACCATCTGCTGGGCCTACTGGCTCTGGAGTAACTGGCTGTGCCACAGGAGTAAACTGTCCCTCATAATATGGGTTAGCTATGTCTGCTGGGCTACCAAATATGCTGTAGTCAGCACCACCTGTTCTTAGTCCTTGTCCATATGTATACTCATCAACCCCGCCAGGCCCAGTGTAGTTAAACAAAGAGGAATCGTTGTAAGCTGAGAGATCAGGTGCATAAACATTACCAGTCTGTGGTCTTTGTGCTAGGTTTTGTGATATAAGAACTTGTGGTATAGGAGCTGGTCCAGTGCTTTGTGCTCTAGAACCACCACCACCAGTAGAAGCTGGAGAAGAAGGTGGATTATACAAAGAGCTGTTTCTATACTGTTCATTAGAAACACCAAGTTCTCTAACACCAGCTAGTTCTCTTTGTTGCTGGTATTTTTTTGCCATCTCAGCGTCAGTGTCTTTTGGTTGCATATAATCAAACGGGCCCATTACATTAGTAGGTGATACTATTACTGGGTCGTTGTTAACACCTGGATACCACTGTGTGGTTGCACCAAACTTACCACCGCCTATAGTCTGGTCTGGTATAGGCACTACTGTACTGCTAGGGGTGCTTGGAGAAAAAAGACTTGTGTTGGAAGAATTGTAATTGTTTGTTGAAGGCAAGGTAGCAGTGTAAGCTGAACCTCCAGAACCTATAATTTGTGGACCATCAGGTGTGATAATACTTAATGCCATCTATATCTCCTATCGTAAAATGTTGTATGCTTGTGCAACACCACCTAAGTTACTTAGAAGACTGGCTCCAGGTGTCGTTCCTATTGTTTGACCAGCGTTTCCTACTAATGGACTGAACCCTGTAATACCAGCTTGGAACTTAGCTAGCTTATCATATGGTAAGTTCTGCTCAAATTGTTGCTGTGCCATAGCATCATTAATTAATGCTTGTTCTCTGGCTTGTTGTTGACCACCAGAAGTTCCTAATGCACTGTATGGACTAAAGCCAGCACTCATAAGACCTCCAGTCATACCTAATGTAGCTCTTTGCTGTCCTAATCCTTGACCGTATGCATCACTATATATCTGTGCCGCTGCTTGGTTAGCTGAGTCAGCAGCTCCAGCAATTGCATTGCCCTCTGCAATACCTTGCCTGCCACCACCATAGCCACCAGACATAATTGCACCGCCTCTTATGTCAGCTAAATTCCCCTGCACTCCAGCCATAGCTCTGTCTGCTGCAGCTTGTGCCATATTGCTTACATACGGATTGTTAGCAACATCTAACATACTTGGGTCAAGGTTCTGCTGGTAAGCACTGATGGCTGGATTCATAATGCTTGGTGCACCTTGTATTGCAAAGTCTCTTATGCCTTGCTGTGCTGTCAGTTGGTCTGGTGTGAATCCAGCTTGTGTCTGACCACTGTAATACTCTGGTGTGTATTCATTATATAATTTAGCAGACTCCTCGAAGCCACCCTTCATATATGGAATGGCTACATCCCACGGGTCTCTGTCGACTGTTTCTGTATCTGGACTCTTTGACATTATCTTATCTCCTTTGCGAATAGTCTTGTTACTTCTTTATAATCTATATCCTTGAGCATCTTTCCCCAGCCTTTACGACCAAATAGTTCCACATACTCACAGTTGTTTTCTTTTCCAAATGCGTTTAAGAGTGCATCTGCTTCATCTCTCCATTCCTGGAACTCATCGCCACCTAATAATATGACTATGAGCAAATTCTTTTGTGGGTATTTTGCTATCTTTGTAACAAAAGCACCCTTGGCTTGCTTACTTATTTTCACCCAGAGTTGCATATTCTTCGATATACAAGCGTTCTTGATGTCATCTATACTATACTCGCCCAAGCTATATTCGAGAGCTGTATTCAAGTATTCTTCAACAAGAGGCCACCAGACCTCTACACTCTCTCCCTTTATCCCTTCAATCAAAGTTTACTCCACGCTCCTGTGCTTAAATAAAGATACAATCCTTGACCACTTCCTGGATTCCAGTTTGTGCCATCAGCATATCTAACGTCACCAGCTCTTGGCTTAGTTGGCTCAACATTAGACACATCAAAATGACCTTCTGCTATATTTCCTACAATTGCAGATATTTTATCTAGCTCTGATTGTAGGTATGCTGGTATGTCTTCTGGATTACTAGGTACTGGTGACTTAGTGTACCTTATACTCATACACCAACACCTCTATTACCAGTTGGCTTCCAGTGTATTTCTACATTATCTATAGCCCAAGTCTTGTCATCTGTAGATTCAGCCCTGATCCCTATGTAGTTTCCAGTAGCTCTGACTGGTATCTCTGAGTGTGTGCCAGGTGTGAATGCATAAGGACCTTTCCAAGTTGTGCCTTCGTGTGCTCTCATTTCTGTTCCTACATAAAAATCTACAGCACCAGTGCCACTTAACCTAGGAACAATCTTTATTACAGACTTAGTATCGCTAGTACCTAAATGCATATTATCTTTTTCTACAAATGCCCTAAAGTTTGTGCCAGCATTTTGATTACTGCCTAATACATATAATTTAGTAGCACTTGTAGCAGCTAGTAATAAGCTAGGCTTAAGTGGTGAATCCCAGGACTCACTGTCTGTGTCCCAGTCTCCAGACTCTGACCAGTCACTTGTGCTTACTGTGTCTACGATGCCCCAAGAAATATAACTTACATATGGCAAGTCTCTCTTAGACCAGCTATTGTTTCTAAAATTATACACATATGCTGTATCTGCAAATGCATTAGTGCTGTTAGTATTAGATACAAAACACACCCACATCTCATTTTTTTCTCTGTCAGCTGCTACAAATGTTCTTGTTTTGTAGTCTGGATGCATAGAATTAAATAGCTCATCCCTGATCTGAGTATCTACAATTGACTGTTTAGTCTGCCCATCGTGTATGTATATGTCATCTTCAGCAACTACAAAATGCTTGTTATCAAAACTTTTTGCACAGTGCCTACCTAGTATACCAACATCATCAAATAGCTGCCTAAATCCAAATATAGACTGTCCACCTTCAAATGCCATAGACCAAATTGAATCTTGTTTATATATAATATTAACGTCACCTAGTGGCAAGCAGTCAATTACATAACCATTGGACTGTGATAAATCTACATAGCCAGCATCTTTAGTTGCATCTGCCGGGTCCCAGGTTGTGGGCACTGTACCACCCTCTGCTGGATGTGACCACTTTACTCTAAATGGGTAACGTGTGCTTGACTCTGTTGTGTCTAATGCTACCAAGAATCTTTTAAACGGTCTAATAACTTGACAGCTTGTATTGCTTGGCCAGTTAGTTAAGTCAGCAAAAGCAGATGATGATGTGCCTAGCATTTGTGGGTCATCAACACCGTTGTTAAGTATAGCCACACCACCTAAAACTCCACCGTTCCATCCTTTAGCAGCAGTAGCTGAGTAATCACCACCACTAGAGCGTGTTATATTAGCGTGAGTTGTTGTAGTTCCAGACGTACTTACCCTATATATTTTAGTTAGGCTGGGGTAAATCCAGTAATCAGTAGTTGTAGTGTTAAAAGGCAACAACCAATAAGGTGCTACTGTAGGTGTACCAAACACTTGCTGGTTTCCTAAAACTTTAGCTGTCTTGTTATTATCAAACTCTATGTTATTACCATCAGACCACTTGTCTTTAGGTGATTCATAAGGACTCATATCCTTGTTAATACCGTTAGGGTTTAATACTGTTATTTGTGCTTGTGCCATATTAGCTCATATTTAAACCATCAACAACTGCGTACCAGTTAGCACCGTTGTCAAT